>Ga0116231_10002020_pt1 | contig 42392 bp, 37 predicted proteins | sample S1TSphgellanicum_2_FD_89695 | JGI IMG/M metagenome (GOLD analysis project Ga0116231, IMG submission 89695) | Host-associated microbial communities from peat moss isolated from Minnesota, USA - S1T2_Fd - Sphagnum magellanicum MG | ecosystem: Host-associated > Plants > Peat moss > Unclassified... | reverse complement strand
GCGCCAATAGCTGACCCACAGCCGCCAGAGGGTCGGCGAAGGCGTCGAAGCGGGCTCTGGCCAGCGGCGTCCGCCCGCGTTGACGGGCTTGACGGCGGATCCGGCCCGGCCTTCGACCACGGGCCGCAGGATCCGCCAGTGGCCGGGCGCCAGGTCCGCACGACGATAAGCCTCCTCCGCGGACGCCTCGCTGACAAAGGCCGGGCCGACCGACTCGGAGACGAACTCGACCGCGCCGCCGGCGGCCTGCTCCGCTTCGCGCGCGCGCGCGGCGAAGGCCAATGGCGTCTTGAGCGCCTGATCGGCGGTCTCGGCCACAGGATAGAGAATGGCGCTCATCGCCTTCATTCCGCCTCGCCCTTGCGTAGACTGCAAGAGCGAACGATATTTTGTGCTAGACCGCTATGGTCTGACGAAAGGGATTTCATCGCCATGAGCGATTTCAACCGCGGAGTATGGGGCCAGGTCCCAGCGCGCGCCGACATGTCGGTCGACGCTGGCCTGCGCGCCTTCATGCTGGGCGTCTATAACAAGATGGCGCTCGGTCTTGCCTTGTCGGCTGTTCTGGCCTGGGTGACCTCGCATGCGCCGGTCATTCAGTACCTGTTCGTGCGCGACGATTTCGGCCGAATCTCCACCACGCCGCTTGGGGCGGGCCTGATGTGGGCGCCCCTGGTGGTGGTGCTGATCGGAAGTTTTCTGGCGCGCGGGATCACCGTGCGCAATTCCGGCGCCTACTACTGGATCGTGGTCAGTCTGCTCGGCGCCGGCCTTGGCGTCGATGCGCTGATCTACACCACCGCCTCGCTCGCCACCGCCTTTCTTGTCACCTCCACCGCCTTCGGCGCCCTCAGCCTGTTCGGCTACACCACCAAGCGTGACATCTCCGGCATCGGCTCCTTCCTGATCATGGGGCTCTGGGGCATGGTGGCGTTGTCGCTGCTGAACGTCTTCCTTCTGCACGCCTCCGGCCTGCAGGTTCTGATCCAGATCGTCATGCTCGGCATCTTCGCCGGCCTGACCGCCTATCAGACCCAGCAGCTGAAGATGACCTACTACCAGGTGAAGGGCGACGCTCAGGGCCTTGCCGCGGCGACCAACTTCGGCGCGCTGACCCTCTATCTGGACTTCATCAATATGTTTCAGATCCTGCTCTCCTTGTTTGGCGGTCGCCGCTAAAGCAAGCCAGGACGAGCAAACCAGGGGCCCCGGAGCGATCCGGGGCCCTTTGGGTGTCATGGGCTAATCGATCACCCGGAATTTACGGGTCTCGAACATCTTCAGGACCTGTTCGAGGTCATGCCCGCGCCGGAGCACAACATTGCCAGGGGCGATCACAGCCCATTCGCCCTGCCGGCGCGCCAGGGCCGGCCGCTTTTGAATCCGGTAGAGCGGCGCCTCAGACGTGCGCCGAAACACGCAGAACGCCGCCTGGTCCTTGTCGCTGTCGATCGCGTAATCACGCCATTCGCCCTGCGCCACCATCCGCCCATAGAGGCGCAAAATAAGGTTGAGCTCACGGCGTTCGAAGAACACCGGGCCCCCCGAGGGGCCAGGCCAGGCGGCGGGCGGCGAGAAGGGATCGACACTCATGGTCGACGAATTTAGCGCCTTGACCGCCCCTGGGAAGGGGCGGCTTTAAGTCAAGCCTCGTTTCGGCAGAACCGCCCCGTGGACGTGGCGAGAAGCGGGGGTGAGATGAAAGGCACGCAAGCTTTGGCCCGCCGTCCCACAGCCAAGAATTTCAAGCCCGTTGCCCGCGCTCAAGCTCGAGGGTGCAAAAGTCGCGAAATGGCCCCATTCCGGTCGCGGACGCGCCCCATCCCCCAGCGATAAGGCAGGGGTCGGCCGATCGGGATACTGCTGGTCCTGGATCCTGAACAGCCCCCCCAGCCCCCCGGATCGGTGGCCGGTCGGCCGACACCCCCCGCTTTTTAGGTGCGACCTTCGTCCTCGTCCTGGCGTTCCGCCGGGCTTGGCCCGAGGCTGAGGTTGAGCGCCCGGCGCCGGGATGCAGGGTCAGGCCCAATCGCTTTGCTGCAACGCCGGTGCGGACCAGGGGAAACCTCGGCGTTATCGACCCGCTCGCCTGCGATCCTTGGGCCTCTGGAGCCCTCAGGCCTTGCTGAGCGCGAGGACCGGGCCGCCGCGCGGCGCCTGGACCACAATCACGCTCTTCAAACCGTCCGATGACGGATCCGGCAGGTCAAAGCGCTTGGCCTTGCCGCGCCATTCTCCGAGCTTGACCAGCTCGCGCACCGCATTGGTGACAATTACGGTCTTGCCCTTGTTGTCGCCGGCCTTGACCTTCACCTCGTGCGGCTTTGGGTCGTAGCGGATCAGCCAGACGTCGTCGGTCCGCGCCGGACCGCCCACCTTGCCGAGGGTCACCCGATCGCCGTCCTCTGAAAACCTGATCGATGGGCTCTTGAGATCGGCCCTGGCGGCCTTGCGCATCAGGGCGGCCAGGGTCTCGCTGTCGAGCCCCGCCGCCTCGCCCGAGCCGTCGACCACCACCTCCGGGGTATAGATTTCCCGAAGCTTCAGACGCTTCACATAGGCTTTTTGGCGCTCGGTGAACTCTGGCTGAGCCAAGGTGTCGGTCCAGCCGGTGTAGTCCCAGATGTCCACGGAAAAGGTCAGGGCGACCACGCCCTTGGTCTTTGCAAGGGCGCCGAGGGCGAGGTCCGCCTGCGGGCAGCCCTCGCATCCTTGTGCGGTGAACAGCTCCACCAGCACGGCCCGGGGGGCCGCGCGATGGCGTACGCGCGCCTGCAGGCTGATCGGCGCCGCAAGAACGGCGGCGCAGGCCAGGGCCAGGGCAAGGCAGGATCGGTTCATCGGCCGCAACTTACCCCGGCCCTCCCGCCGTTCGCCTCACCGTTTCGTGAGCCTTCGCCAAATTACTCGGCCGCCATCGCCGGCTGATCGCTCCGCGCCAGATTGCGCAGCACGAAGGGCATAACCCCGCCGGCATTGTAGTACTCGAGCTCGGTCTTGTTATCGATCCGGCATCGCACGTGGAATCGCGCCACCTTGTGGTCTGACGGCCGGAACATCTCGATCAGAAGCTCTTGGCGGGGCTGGAGCTGGTTAAGGCCGCGGATGGTGATCAGTTCCTCGCCCGTGAGCCCGAGACGCTGCCAGCCGTCGTGGATGAATTGCAGGGGCAGCACGCCCATGCCGACCAGGTTCGAGCGATGGATGCGTTCGAAGCTTTCTGCGATCACGGCCCGAACGCCCAAGAGTCGCGTCCCTTTGGCCGCCCAGTCCCGTGACGAGCCGGTGCCGTATTCCTTACCGGCGAAAATCACCAGGGGGCGACCCTCAGCCTCATACTGCATGGCTGCGTCGTAGATCGCCATGGTTTTGCCGGACGGGAAGTGCCGGGTCACCCCGCCTTCGATGTCGGGAGTGATCCGGTTGCGGATACGGATGTTGGCGAAGGTGCCTCGCATCATCACTTCATGATTGCCGCGGCGCGCGCCGTAGGAGTTGAAATCATCCTGGCGCACCTGGTGCTCCAGGAGATAGCGGCCGGCGGGGGAGGTGGCTTTGATGTTTCCCGCGGGCGAGATGTGGTCGGTGGTGATCGAATCGCCGAAAATGGCCAGGATTCGAGCCTCCTGGACGTCGGTCACCGGCTCGGGCGTCATTTTCATGTCTTTGAAGTAGGGCGGGTTCTGCACATAGGTCGATCCTATGTCCCAAGCATAGGTCTGCCCGCCGGCCACCTTGATCGATTGCCAATGCGCGTCGCCATCGAACACGTCGGCGTAGCGGGTTTTGAACAGAGCATTGGTCACCGCTTCGCGCTGGATCTTCGCGATCTCCTCATTGGTGGGCCAGATGTCGCGCAGCATCACAGGAGCGCCGTCGGCGTCGGTCCCCAAAGGCTCGGACAGAAGATCCTTTCGCATCGATCCTGCAAGGGCGTAGGCGACCACGAGCGGCGGGGACGCCAGATAGTTGGCCCGGACGTCGGGGTTCACCCGGCCTTCAAAGTTCCGGTTGCCCGACAGGACGCTCACCGCCACGAGGTCGTCGGCATTGATGGTGTCGGAGATGGCTTGGGGGAGCGGCCCGGAATTGCCGATGCAGGTGGTGCAGCCATATCCGACGAGGTTGAAGCCGAGGGCGTCAAGGTCCGCCTGGAGGCCGGAATTGGTCAGGTAATCGGTGACGACCTTCGACCCCGGCGCCAGCGAGGTCTTGACCCAGGGCTTGACCGAGAGGCCTTTTTCGCGCGCCTTCCGGGCCAAAAGACCCGCGGCGATCAGAACCGATGGATTGGAGGTATTGGTGCATGAGGTGATCGCGGCGATCACCACGTCGCCATGGCCGAGATCGAAGCTCTCGCCCTTCACCGCGACCCGCGCGTCCTCATGCCCGGCCTTGCCGAAATCGCCGGAAAGGGCCGCTTTGAACGCAGCGGCCGCATCGGTCATGAGAACCCGGTCCTGCGGACGCTTGGGACCGGCGATCGACGGGACCACGCTGGCGAGGTCAAGCTCAAGCGTGTCGGTGAACACGGGCTCGGCCTCGGGGTCCAGCCACAGTCCCTGCGCCTTGGCGTAGGCTTCCACCAGGGCCACACGCTCGGGCGTGCGGCCGGTTTCGGCCAGGTAGTTGAGGGTCGACTGGCTCACCGGGAAAAACCCGCAGGTCGCGCCGTACTCGGGGGCCATGTTGGCGATGGTGGCCTGATCCTCGATGGTGAGGTTCGGCACGCCCTCGCCGAAGAACTCGACGAACTTTCCGACAACGCCCTTCTTGCGGAGCATCTGCGTGACGGTCAGCACAAGGTCGGTCGCTGTGGCGCCCTCGGGCAAACGGCCGTTCAGGCGAAAGCCGATCACTTCAGGGATCAGCATGGGTATAGGCTGGCCGAGCATGGCCGCTTCCGCTTCGATGCCGCCGACGCCCCAGCCCAGCACCGACAGGCCGTTGACCATGGTGGTGTGGCTGTCGGTGCCGACCACGGTGTCCGGATAGGCGAGGGCGGAGCCTTCCTCTTCGCTGGTCCACACGGTCTGCGCCAGGTATTCGAGGTTCACCTGGTGACAAATGCCCGTTCCGGGCGGCACGACGCGAAAGTCGTGGAAGGCCGAGGATCCCCATCGCAAGAACCGATAGCGTTCCCCGTTTCGCTCGTATTCGCGATCGACGTTTTCATCGAACGCCTTGGGCGTGCCGAAATAGTCCACCATCACAGAGTGATCGATGACGAGGTCGACGGGGTTGAGCGGGTTGATTTTGTCCGGATTGGCGCCGAGCGCGCCCATGGCGTCGCGCATGGCGGCCAGGTCGACGACGGCGGGCACGCCGGTGAAGTCCTGCATCAGAACGCGCGCCGGCGTAAAGGCGATTTCGTGCTCCACCGAACCCTTGTTCTCCACGAAGGCGGCCAGGGCGTGCAGGTCTTCCAGGCTGACCGACTTGCCATCCTCCTTGCGCAGCAGGTTCTCCAGGAGGACCTTCATTGAGGTCGGAAGCCGCGAAACCCCCGAGAGGCCCGCTTCCTCTGCGGCCTTTAGGCTGTAATAGGCGTAGGTCTTGCCGCCGACCTCAAGCGTGCGGCGGGTTTTTAAACTGTCGATGGACGCCATTGGACCGTCTCCTTCTCACCACCGAGATCGCGCACAGGGCGGTCGGACACACAGCGTCCGAGGGCCCCTTCCACCATTGGATGCAGCGGTTGTCCCGCGTGGGCGCGCACCTCTTAGCTCCGCTTGGTGACGAGGTCGATAGCGCCGTGGCTGACCCGGAATGATCGCGAGCCTCCACGTCGACAGCCTGACCCTCTCGCGGGGCGCGCGCCGGCTGTTTGAGCCCCGCTCCCTGCGCGTCGAGGCCGGCGAAGCGGTCATGCTTTCGGGTGACAACGGCGTGGGCAAGACGTCGTTCTTAAGAGCCGTCGCAGGGTTCTTTCGCCCGGATGCAGGAACGGTGGGCTTCGCAGGCGCCGACGGCGGCGCCCTCGATCCAGAGGAGGCGCGGGCCGATCATCTTCATCTCGCCGGCCACCACGACGGTCTGAAGGCCCAGCGCCGCGCGGGCGAGGAGTTCGCTTTCTGGGCCGATTGGCTTGGCGGCGGCTCCGCCGACCGGGCCGCGGCGATCGAAACCTTTGATCTTGGCCCCCTCCTCGGCCTCGACGTCCGCGTTCTCTCGGCCGGCCAGCGTCGGCGGCTGGCCCTGGCGCGTCTGCGCGCCGCCCCGCGACCCCTCTGGCTGCTCGACGAGCCCCTTTCCCCCCTCGACGCGCGCTGGCGCGGCCTTATGGCCGCAGAAATGACCGCCCACCTCGCCCGGGGCGGTCTGATCCTGGCCGCCGCCCATGATCCTCTGCCGATTGCGTGCCGTGTGGCCGAGCTCGTCCTATGAGCCGGCTTCTGTCTTTGTTTCGCCGGGAGTTGACCCTGGCCTGGGGCAGGGGCGGCGGTCCCCTCAATACCCTGGCCTTTTACGTGGGAACCGCAGCCTTGCTGCCGCTGGCGGTGGGCGCCGAGCCCAGACGTCTCGCCGCGGTCGCTTCAGGCTCAGCCTTCGCCGCCCTCGCCCTCGCCAGCCTCCTCGCCCTCGAGCGGCTTTTTGAACGGGACTTCGAGGATGGGGGCCTGGACCTTCTGGTCCTGGCCGGCCCATCCCTATCGGCCGTCTCGGCGGTCAAGGTCCTTGCTCAATGGACCGCCAACGGGCTGCCCCTGGCGCTCGTCTCGCCGGTCGTCGCGGCCATGTTGGGCGCCGCCTGGCGGCTCGCGCCGGTTATAGCCCTAAGCTCGGTTCTGGCCGGTCTGGCGATGACCTTCATCGGCGGGGCTGGCGCGGCCTTGGCGCTCGGAGCCCGGCGCGGCGGCCTCTTGCTGGTGGTGATTGTCCTGCCGCTCTACGCCCCGCCGGTGATCTTGGGCTCGGGCGCAGTCGAGGCGTTTTCGAATGGCCTGCCTTGGGCCTCGCCGCTTTTATTTCTGAGCGCCTACGCCCTTGCGGCCATGGTGTTGACGCCATTAGCCATGGCCGCCGCCTGCCGGAACGCCGTTGGTTAGCCGACCGCTTCGAGAGAGTAGCCTGCGGAACGGACGGTCCGGATCGGATCCGCGTCGGCTCCGGCGTTCAGGGCCTTGCGCAGTCGCCCGATGTGCACATCCACCGTCCGCGCCTCGACATAGACGTCCGAACCCCACACGGCGTCGAGCAGCTGCTCGCGCGAGAAAACCCGGCCCGGGTGCTGCATCAGATAGTCCAAGAGCCGGAATTCGGTGGGTCCAAGATGGATCTCCTTGCCGTCCCGCTTCACCCGGTGCGCGACCCGATCGATGACGAGATCGCCATGGCGGATCCTGTCGTCGGCGAGGCCGGGGCGGATCCGGCGCAGAACCGCGCGGACCCGGGCGGCGAGCTCGGACATGGAGAAGGGTTTTACGATATAGTCGTCCGCACCGGTGTCGAGCCCGCGGACCCGGTCCGATTCCTCGCCCCGGGCGGTCAGCATGATCACCGGCAGGTTCTTGGTTTCCGCCTTGGCGCGCAGGCGGCGACACACCTCGATCCCAGAGACCTTGGGCAGCATCCAGTCCAGCACGACCAGGTCCGGCTGCCGCTCGTCAATAAGCATCAGCGCCTCTTCGCCGTCAGAGGCGACCACCACCTTGTGTCCCTCCTTGTCGAGGTTGTATTTCAGGAGGGTGGCGAGGGCGTCTTCATCCTCCACCACAAGGACATAGGGGGTCATGCGAAGCCCCCTTGCACATCGGAGCCCTCGCCGCCGTTCCAGCGGGGCCGATCCCCGACCATCTCTTCTCCGGTGACCTCATAATAGAGCATTTCGGCGACGTTGGTGGCGTGGTCGCCGATCCGCTCGAGGTTCTTGGCCACGAACAACAACTGGGCGCAGGGGCCGATCATTCTGGGGTCGCTCATCATGTAGGTGAGCAATTCGCGGAACAGGGAGTTGTAGTGTTCGTCGACTTCCTGATCCTTTTGCCACACGCCCATGGCCTGTTCGAGGTCCTGGTTGGTGTAGGCGTCGAGGGCGTCCTTCAGACGCCCCAGCACCAGCTTGCCCATCCGCTCGACCGATCGGGTAAGGGGGGTCACAGGATCCGCCTCGGCGATCACGAGGGCGCGTTTTGCGATGTTCTTCGCCTGGTCGCCGGTGCGTTCCAGGTTCCAGGACAACTTCATGGCGGCCACGGTCCGCCGAAGGTCCTGGGCCACGGGCTGGCGAAGGGCGATCATGCGGATCGCCTTCTTTTCGATCTCGATCTGGAGCTGGTCGAGCTTCTGATCACGACCGACCACGAGCTGGGCCAGGCCGACGTCGCGCATGGCGACCGCCCGGATCGAATCGGCGACCTGAGCCTCGACCAGTCCGCCCATGCGGGCGACCTCGGCCTTCAGCTGCTGGAGTTCCTCACCGAAGAACTTCAGCGTATGTTCATTCGCCGTCATCATCGTCACACGGATCCGCCGACTCACTTCGCCGGCCCACATCGCCTGGCCGTCTACTGCTCTGCGAATGCTGTCGCAGCGTGACGATCCTATGACATTTTTGTTGCGATGCGAGACCTATGCTGGGGGGGACGCCATCGGAAAGTAAACCGCGAAGGTCGACCCGAGCCCCGGCGCGCTCTCCACCAGCATGCCCCCGCGGTGGCGGTTCATGATGTGCTTGACGATAGCGAGGCCGAGACCCGTGCCGGTGCTGGCGCCGCTCTTTTGACCTTCAACCCGGTAGAAGCGTTCCGAAAGCCTCGGCAGGTGCTCGCGGATCATGCCGGCGCCCTGGTCGCTCACGCGCACAAGAACATAGGCGTCATGTTCGGCCCGGTCAGGGGTCAGCAGCGACATCCGCCCCCCGCCCGCGCTCGCCATGGCCAGCCCTTTGGAGGCGTAGGTCGATGCCGCGTCGCTCGTGAGGCCGACGATGATCTCTACGGACACCGTCCCCCCCGGCGGCGAGTATTTGACCCCATTGTCGATCAGGTTCTGCATCACCTGAGTAATCTGGTCCCGGTCGCCCGCCACCCAGGCCCGGCCGCGCTCCGAAAGGTTTAATGCGAGCTTGACCCCCTTGTCGGCGGTGAACGGGCGAAGCGTGTCCGCCACATCCAGCACGGTCAGGGCGAGGTCGCACGCGCCTAAGGGGGGCACGTGTTCGTTGAGCTCGATTCTGGAGAGCGACATCAGATCGTCGATCAGCCGCGACATCCGTTCGGCCTGGGCGGTCATGATGCGCAGAAACTGGTCGCGCGCCTCCGGATCATCCTTGGCGTGACCGCGAAGCGTTTCGATAAAGCCGGAAAGGGAGGCGAGGGGCGTGCGCAGCTCATGGCTGGCGTTGGCCAGGAAATCGACCCGCATCCGCTCGGCGCGCCGGGCGTCGGTCTCATCGCTGAAGTGAACCAGCGCCCGTCTAGAGGGTTCGCCGACAGAGGATCGTCCGCGCACGGGCAGGGGCGCGGCCCGCACGCGCCATACGCGTTCCTGGGCGCTCCTTGGCTCATAGAGGGTTTCACTGGCGATGCCGCCGAACAGACTCTCGTCGATCACCTCCAGAACCTCAGGATGGCGGATGGCCGAGACCAGAAGGGCGCCGGTCTGCGGTATCCTCAAGAGCTCGCGCGCCGCCGCGTTGGCGAAGGTGATGCGACGGCCGGTCAGGTCGTTCGGCCCGGTCGCCTCAACCAGCAGGAGCGGATCCGGCAGGGCCTCAAGCGCGGCCTCCTGCGGCGTGGTCGCCTCCACCTCCGGCGCCGACGGGGCGAGTTCGGCGCTGCGCCCACCCTCGCGCCCGAAGGCGCTGGCCAGGCCGTCACGGACGCGCTGGCGCCAGCCGCGCTCCGCGGCTCCGGCCCTGGGCGGCGCGGGGATCACGGGGGACGGGGACTCTATGAGCGGCATGGGGCGACTCGCACGTTTCCCTGACTTTGGTCCGGATCTACGACGGTTTCACCACAGATGATGCGCGGCGCCGCGCCGCAAGGCTTGAGGGGGCGGGCTTGCGACGCGAGCGTGGAGAAAAGCCTAGTCCACCTCCACCCCAAGGGCGCGCAGGCGCTCGGCCAGGGGCTCAAGCTGCGCGGCGTACCGGCGCCATAGGCCGACTGAGCTCGTGTAGACGGGTCGGCGGATCTGAACCGCACTGGCCGTGCTCGAGGGCGTCGGGCTCTTGTGGAAGGCGAGACAGCTTGGCGTCCAGTCGAGGCCGCAGCCGGCCGTCAGCCGGCGCGCCTCCTCTGAAAAGGTCTGCACCAGAGCCTCATATCGGACATGCACCATGGTCTCTCCGAACGCGTCGAGCCAGTGGTTGGTCAGACGCCGCCATGCGGCGTAGTACTCGGCCAGATCGATGAGATCGGCGCTGAACTGATAAGAGTCGCCGCGGAACAAGGTTTTATAGATCGCCCAACACGCGTCCATCGGGCTGCGGTCGACCAAAACCAGGCCCGCCCTCGGCAGGGCGGCCCGGATCATGGCGATGTTCAGATAATTCCGGGGCTGTTTATCCACCCAGCGGAGCTTGGGCGCCATTCCGTAACTGGCGGCGGCGCAATAGCCGTCGCCGAGCTCGACCATAGACAAGCCAAGCCCGCCTCGGGCCAAGGTCCCTTCCGCCGAATCCAGCCCGGCGGCTCTGGCGAGATCCAGGAGCGTCCTGTCGAAGGCCCAGGATTCGCCGATGGAGCGCACCTTGGGATGGCCGCTGAGGACACGCTCCACCAGGGTGGTTCCCGTGCGCGGCAGTCCGACGACGAAGATGGGCCGGGGGTCGTTTGATCCGGGCCCGGCGGCCGCCACAGCGCCGCGGTTCTGGTGACGACGAAGCGCCTCAAGTCCGGCGACATCCCGCCCGACGCTGTAAGACCGTCCCTGTCGACGAAGCGCCGCTCCGCGCTCTAGGTGAGAAAACGCCCTCGCCCACTCGCCGGCCTCTTCGCATTCGCGGACCAGGGCATAGCGGATGAAGACCTCGGCCTCGGGCGCGAGGGCGGGGCTGAGCCGTCGTTCCAGGTCCTCGATATTGTTCTGCTGAGGGGTCGCCTGGCGAAGGTCTGAGCGCACCCAAAGGGCTTCTGTGTTGGAAGGGTCAAGGTCGATGGCCCGCTGGACGGTCTTTTGGGCGAGGTCGATGGCCCCGGTCATCCGCTGCGCCGCTGCAAGATCGTAGACATACCTGCCATTTTGCGGCTGGGCCTCCGCGGCCCGCCGAAAGAAGGGCAGGGCGCGCGCGGGAAGGTCGGCGAGACTGTAGAGGCGGCCCGTCAAATTCAGGGACGCAGGCGTGTTGGGCGACAACCGCTCGAACCGCTTAATCGCGTGAAGCCCCTGCTCTCGACGGCCCGCCGCCACGAGGGCGTGGGCGAGCTCCGCCCAGGGGCGCGGGTCGCGGGGATAGCGGCGGGCCAGGGCTTTCGCCTCGTCCGCCGCACGATCATAGAGGCCCCGGCGCGTCAGGTGCGCCACGGCCGACAGCGTGTTGACCAAAACATCGGGGGACGTCGCGATCACCGGTCTCCAGCTTGACGCCGTTTTCGTTAGCGCCGTTTGGATGCAAAACCAAAGCGTCGCTCCGGCACGCGGGCCGGAACCGAAGATTGGCCTTGGGATTGATCAAGCGACCCATCGTCGGAGCCGCTCCATGATCCCCATCCCGCCCGTCCGCGCTCGCCCGGCGCCGGTTGTGCGGCTCGCGGGCCTCAGCCTGGCCCTCGCCCTCAGCGCCTGCGGCGACAACGCCGCCAGATCCGGTCATGACGCGGCGGCGCGCGCCGACCTCAACGCCGCCGGTGAGAACCTGAAGGCGGCCGCGATCGACACTGGCGAGGCCCTCAAGCTTGCCGCCAAGGACGCTCGGCCCGAAGCCCGGGCGCTTGGCGTAGAGGCCCGGCAGGGCGTCGCCAATCTTTCTGACAGCGCAGGCGAGGCGGCGGCCCGGGCCGGCCAGGCTTTCGATCAGGCCGGCGAGAGAACCGATGTCGCGGCCCACAAGGCGGCTGAGAGAGCAAGGCGCGCGGCTGAAACTCAATAACTGACCTCTGGTAGGCCAAGATCAGGTTGGCCGCTATAGCCGTCGGCCAAGCCGGGTTTCAGCGGCGGCGCGCTTGATCCACTATAGGTCGCCGCGGGCCAGGTCGTTCGGCGGTCCATCCCGGTTCAGGGTGAAAGACGGCGCGCCAGGACGCGTCCTTTTCGCCCTCGCCGGTCTGAAGTTCCAGGTTTTTTGCGGATCGGTCCATGCGCGCAGACGAGAGATTCAAGGACAAGGTCGCCATTGTTACGGGGGCGTCCGGGGGTATCGGCGGAGCGGTCTGGGCGAGGTTGGCGGCGGAAGGCGCCAAACTTGCGCTGGTCGACCAGAGGGCGCCTGGGCCTTTAGCCCTGGATGCGAACGCTCATGTCTGGTGGGCGCCGCCCACGGATGTGGGACAGGAAGACGAGGTCAAGGCCGTCTTCGACGGAGCGATGGAGCGCTTCGGACGGATCGATCACGTGGTCAACAACGCGGCGGTGATGACGTTCAAGCCGATCGAGGCGTTGACCCGCGAGGACTGGTATCGGGTGCTTGACGTGAACCTGCTCGGGGCGGCCAATTTCACCAAATACGCCTTTTCAGCCATGCGCCCCGGGGGCTCGATTGTGAACGTCGCCTCGGTGCATGCGATCCAGACCTCTCCCCTGGCTGCGCCTTATGCGGCCGCCAAGGCGGCCCTCTGCTCCTTCACGCGAACCGCGTCGATCGAGGGAAAACCAAAGGGGATCCGCGTCAATGCTGTGCTGCCGGGCGCGGTGGATACGCCGATGTTATGGGAGAACCCCAATGTGAAGTCGGGCGCAGAGCAGATTTCTCCAGCCTTCGTCGGCGCGCCCCATGAGATCGCCGCGGCTGTGGCCTTCCTGCTCTCGGACGAGGCTTCCTTTGTGACGGGGGCGGATCTGGTGGTGGACGGCGGCGGCCTCGCCAGTTTGTGACGCGCCCCATGCCCATCGCCTCCGCTCGACCATCAGACCCCCGCCGATCGCCCATAGCCGGTCGGACCTTCAAGGCGTAGCGGCATGGCGCGGATCATGACCTACAACGTCCATTCCTGCCGCGGGGTCGACGGCAGGCTCGACGTGGGCCGCATCGCCGCGGTGATCGCCCAGTCGAGGCCCGATATCGTGGCCTTGCAGGAACTTGATGTCCATCGGCCGAGGACCGGCCGGGTGGATCAGGCGCACGCCATCGCCGGACGTCTTGGCATGCAGTTCCATTTCAACGCCGCCCTGACGGTCGAGGAGGAGCGCTATGGCGACGCCATCCTGACCGCCCTGCCCATGCATGTGGTCAAGCGGGGGCCGCTTCCTAACCTGCCGCGCATGAAGGTCGGGGGCCGGGGCCTGGAGGATCGCGGCGCCCTATGGGTCGAGATTGAAGTGGACCGTTGTCCCCTGCAGGTGATCAACACTCATCTTGGCCTCGTCCCGCCGGAACAAAAGGTTCAGAGCGAGGCGCTGGTCGGTCCTGACTGGCTTGGCCGAGCCCCCCGTCCACTGATCCTTCTCGGCGATCTGAACGCCACGCCGCGCTATGCCGCTTACAAGCGGTTCGCCGCTGTGCTCAGCGACGCGCGCCGGCTCGCCCCCGGGCGGCCGGGGGCGGCGACCTTCCCCTCGCGCCTTCCCATGTTGAGGATCGACCACATCTTCGTCAGCGCAGGCGTGAAGGTGGGCGGGGTTCACGCCCCCGACACCGCCCTCGGCCGGATCGCCAGCGACCACCTACCCCTTGTGATGGATTTTACGGTGAGCGGATCGCCCCCGCCTGGCCAAGCCGTCGCCTCGCCTCGAGGAGATCGACCGTGACGCCGCCGACGTCAGACCGTGTCCGGGCTGAGGTCGCTGGGCGAGCGCCCATGACCGGCGCGATTCAGCTCGATCGACAGGCGGCGCAGCTGCTTTCTGAGCGCCCAGCGCCGTGTCCAGGGCGCCCAACTGTCCTTGGGGCCCGCTGGATCGCCGATATGGTAGGTGGCGATAAAGCTGGCGAAGCGACCAATCGGCTTAGGTTCAATCGCGTGCAACCTCGGCGCGGCGGGATTGTCGAGGCTTGAGATCGCACGGGCCAACGACCCGTGCGACGCTTCGGCCGCAGACACCGCTTCGCCGGGCTGGGCGATCCAGTGGCCGACGAGGCGCGCGCGAAACCCTGCGATGACGGCGCTGGCGGCCGCGCTATCGGCCTCGATGGCCAGGTCGCACTCGGTGTCGAACCCGGTGGAGCGGTTGTTGAGATTGGCCGAGCCGATCCGCACCAGCTGATCGTCGATGATCGACAGCTTGGAATGGACGATGATCGAACGCCCCTCGGGCGTCACTGGGTAGAGGGCGGTCAGCCGGCCGCTGTGGTCCGCTTTCCTAAGGCGTCTAAGAAACAGAAGACGTGTCCGGTCCATGGTCATCTGATCGAACCAGGACGGGGAGTGCTGGGTCGAGACCAAGACGATCTCAGGCCCGTCCTTCTCCTCGAGACGCGCGGCCAGCGCCTCGGCCATGATCGGGGAGGCGAAATACTGGTTCTCCATATAGATCAGGGATTTGGCGTTTGCGATCGAGGCGAGGTGCAGCCTTTCGGTTTCACGCACTTCATGGAAATGGCGCCATTGCGGTTCGCTGCGGGCGAGGCCGACGAAGGCGTTGCGGAACGCGACCGGCACATTCGGCGGCCAAGGGTCCAGGCCTTCGGCCGCCTTGGTCGGCGCCAGGAGGATCTCTCCGCTGGAACGCTCCCATCGATTTCTGAAGAGCTGGCCAAGCATGCGCGCCGCATCCCCGTCCACCACCGCCATGGTCTCGTGCCGACACTCAAAAAACCCCGAGCCCTTCCGCCGCAGGGGATTGTCGTCCTGATGCAGGGCCGTGTCCCAGCGATCTGGCCCGACATCGCAACCCCCGCAGAAGGCCAGCCGGTCGTCGACCACGATCACCTTCTGATGGTGGCAGGCGCCGATGGGAATTGAGCTGTCGAGCCGGAAGTGAACGCGCGAGCCTTTGAAACACTGACGCGCCCTGTGCGGGAAGAAGTTCTGGGTGGCGGCGACCGGCAGGGCGGACTTCCATACCAGGAGCCGGATATCGAGGGCGGGCTTTTGGACGGACAGATCGCGCAGGAACGGGCCCCAACGATCGGGCTCGCCCGCGCCGGGCGCGGTGGGGGTGAAGGGGGTGTCGGGATCGAACGCCCAGCCGAGCAGATGAATAGACTGCTCCGCCTTCGCCATCGCGTCCCTGGCGGCGGCGTAATACTGCTCGACATCGACGATCAGCCCGGCGCGGTCGGCCTGGCCGGTTCGCCAGCAGGTGGTTTGCGGCACGAGCAACACCATCGCCCCCTTATGGCGGACCTTTGCCGCACGGCTACAACGCCGTCGAGCCTGCCTTGTTCGGCCTTGCAATGCACATGGAATTGTCTTTGCGGGGTCGCTTTTGGGGACTGTACTGCAAGGGTCTCGAGAAAATAGAGGAGGCGGCGATGGACCAAGGCCTGCATGCTCTCATCATAGAGGACGAGATCATCGCCGGCGTCGGCATGCAGCTCGTGCTGTCTGACCTTGGCTTCGATAGCTTCGCGTTTGCAGGAACCGCCCACCAGGCCCTAGAGCAGGCTCTGATTCGCACCCCCGACCTGGTGACCGTCGATGTCCGCCTCCTGGACGGAGACGGCGTCGAGGCCGCCCGACAAATCCATCGTCTGATCGGTCCTGCGCCCACCGTCTACGTCACGGGCGATCCGAAGGCCCTGGCGGGCCGCGTGGACGCGGTGGTGGTGGAAAAGCCCTACGGTCCTGAGGATATGGCGAGAGCCTTTCAGCGCGCGCGCGACATAGCGCACGCGCGACATGAAGACTTGAGCCGAACCACCTCCTCCGCCTAGAGCTTGCGGGTCTCAAGACGGAGGGTGGCGATGCAGGTGAAGGCCGCGGTTGCGTGGAAGGCGGGAGACCCCTTGACCGTCGAAACGGTGGACCTGGCGGGGCCGCGGGCCGGCGAGGTTCTGGTCGAGATCAAGGCCACGGGGGTCTGCCATACCGACGCCTACACCCTGTCGGGCCTCGACAGCGAAGGGGTGTTTCCCTCGATCCTCGGACACGAGGGGGCGGGCGTCGTGGTCGAGGTGGGCCCGGGCGTCGCCTCGCTGGAGGTCGGCGACCATGTCATCCCGCTCTACACGCCCGAGTGTCGCCAGTGCAAAACCTGCCTGTCGCGCCGATCCAACCTCTGTACCTCGATCCGCGCGACCCAGGGCAAGGGGCTGATGCCCGACGGGTCGTCGCGGTTCTCCCTGAACGGCGAACCGATCGCCCACTACATGGGCTGCTCTACCTTCTCCAACTATACGGTCCTTCCGGAGATCGCCCTGGCCAAGGTCCGCAAGGACGCTCCCTTCGACAAGATCTGTTATATCGGCTGTGGCGTGACCACGGGCGTCGGCGCGGTCGTTTGGACGGCCAAGGTTTGGCCCGGCGCCCAGGTGGCGGTGTTCGGCCTCGGCGGCATCGGGCTCAACGTCATTCAGGCCGCCCGCATGGTCGGGGCGGACAAGATCATCGGCATCGATCTCAACCCCGCCCGCGAAGCGCAGGCGCGCCGGTTCGGGATGACCCATTTCGTCAACCCCGACGTGGTCGGCCGCGACAAGGTGGTTGAAGCCGTGATCGACCTGACCGGCGGCGGCGCCGATTTCTCGTTCGAGGCGATCGGCAACACCGCCACCATGCGCCAGGCGCTGGAATGCTGCCACCGCGGCTGGGGTGAAAGCATCGTGATCGGGGTCGCCCCGGCGGGGGCGGAGATCTCGACCCGTCCCTTCCAGCTCGTCACCGGCCGGGTCTGGCGCGGCAGCGCCTACGGCGGCGCCCGCGGCCGCACCGACACCCCCAAAATCGTCGACTGGTACATGGAAGGGAAGATCGAGATCGACCCTCTGATCACCCACACCCTCACCCTGGACAGGATCAACGAGGCCTTCGATTTGATGCACGCGGGCGAGAGCATCCGCAGCGTCGTCGTCTATTGAGTGTGGTCGCAGCGCCGCTACTTAATCCCCAGAGACCGTCACGGAACTGTGATCGCGCCGCGCTAAGCGGTCAGACAAATGCGGATTGTCCCGCGACCGCACCGTCGGAGATGAGTTATGTTGAAGTCTATCGCCGCCGCCGTAACGGCGATCTTGCTGGCAGGGGCGAGCGCGCACGCCACGGAGATTTCCGGCGCCGGCGCCACCTTTCCCGCGCCGGTCTACGCCAAATGGGCCGAGGCCTATAAGCGTGAGACCGGCGTCGGTCTCAACTACCAGGCGATCGGGTCGGGGGGCGGCATCAAACAGATCACCGCAAAGACCGTCGACTTCGGGGCGTCCGACAAGCCTCTGAAGCCCGAACAGCTCGCCCAGATCGGTCTGATCCAGTTTCCCACCGTCATAGGCGGGGTGGTGCCGGTGGTGAACCTGCCGGGGGTGGCGCCGGGGGCGTTGAAGCTGAGCGGCGACGTCCTGGCCAGGATCTATCTTGGTGAGATCAAACGCTGGAGCGATCCGGCGATCCTCGCCCTGAACGGCGGCATGCGCCTCCCCAATCTGCCGATCACCGTGGTGCATCGCTCCGACGGTTCGGGCACGACGTTTGTCTTCACCTCCTATCTGACGATCAAAAACCCTGCCTGGGCCGCCAGGGTCGGCTCAAACGACGCCGTGGAATGGCCGTCCGGCCAGGGCGGCAAGGGCAACGACGGGGTGTCCGCCTTTGTGCGTCAGACCCCAGGCTCCATCGGCTATGTCGAATACGCCTTCGCCAAACAGAACCATCTGACCTTCACGCAGATGCAGGCGCACGACGGCGGCTTCGTCGAACCGGTGGCGGCGAACTTCGCCAACGCCGCATCCAAGGCCGACTGGGCGCACACGCCGGGCGGCAGCTTTTACATGCTGATTCTCGACAAGCCGGGCGCAAACTCCTGGCCCATCACCGCGGCGACCTTCATCCTGGTCTATCGGCATCAGGACAACCCGGCCAAGGGCCAGGACGTGCTGAAATTCTTCGACTGGGCCTACAAGCACGGGGATTCTTTGGCCGAGCAGCTCGATTACATCCCCCTGCCACAGGCGGTAAAGGCGGCGGTGGAGCGCAAGTGGCAAGAGGTTCACTAGGCTGAAGGCGTCATGCGGGACGCCCGCGCGCTGGATTCTCTGCTGTGGTATGGCAAGCCTGCCAAGAGGCGCCCTTCTCTTCCTCGGATGACGATGACCTCCGTTCCCGCCGAACCGCCCCTCTCAGGACGCGCCCAAAGCCGCCCCGTATCGCGCGGATCAACCTTCGATCCGATATTCAGCTTTCTCTGCGGGGCGGCGGCGACCCTGCTGCTCGCCACCCTGACCGGGGTCATGATCTCGCTCGTCATCGGCGGCTGGCCCGCCCTCGCGAAGTTCGGGGTCGGGTTCTTGACCTCGACCCGCTGGAACCCGTCGCCTGATATCGCCGGCGGAGAGTTCTATGGCGGAGCAGGCCCGATCCTCGGCACCCTGATCACCGCCTTTGTCGCCCTGGTCCTATCCCTGCCGATCGCGATCGGCGTCGCGGTCTTCCTGACGGAGTTCTGCCCGCGGGTTCTGCGCCGGCCGATCGGGATCGCGGTTGAGCTTCTCGCTGGCGTCCCCTCGATCGTCTATGGCATGTGGGGGCTTTTCGTGTTCGCGCCTCTGTTCTCCCAGATCGTCGAGACGCCGCTGGCCTACTGGACGCCGCCGCCCGCCCTCGGACCCGGCTTCGCCGACTTTTGGAACAACGGGGTGATCGGCGATCTCGTCCCCAATGGCTCGGGCATCCTGGCCGCCTCGATCATCCTCGCCATCATGATCCTGCCCTTCATGGCGGCGACCCTGCGCGAGCTTTTCCTGACCGTGCCGCCTAAGGTCCGCGAGAGCGCCTATGGCGTCGGCTGCACGCCTCTTGAGGTGGTCATGTCGGTGACCCTGCCTTATGTCCAGCGCAGCGCGATCGGCGCGGTCATGCTGGGCCTCGGACGGGCCCTTGGCGAGACTATGGCCGTCACCTTCATTATCGGCAATGCTCACAACTTCCCCAAAGGTTTGTTTTCGGGCGGCTCGACCATCGCGTCGACCATCGCCAACGAGTTCGCCGAAGCCACCACGCCCCTGCACACGTCGGCTCTGATCGCGCTTGGCCTGATCCTCTTCATCATTACCTTCGCCGTGCTGGCGATCGCCCGCACCCTGCTCAACGCCCAGCGCCCGGCATAGGAGGCAGACCATGGCGGCTATGGCCGGGTTCGGCGTCTTGATCCTGATCGCCCTTCTGGTGTTGAGCGCCGGCGTCGCCGGATTCGGCCTCCTGTTGAGGGCCCGCAAGCTCGCCAACCTCGGCTTTGTGCTCTTTTGTGTCGGCGGCGCCGTGTTGGCCCTCGCCGCCTTGGCCGCGATTTTGGGCTCGCTGCTCGCGAACGGCTTTGGCGGTCTCAACCTCGCAGTCTTCACCCAGGACACGCCGGCGCCGGGCTCGCCTGGCGGACTGCGCAACGCCATCCTGGGCTCGATCGCCATGTGTGTGGTCGGCATGCTTATCGCTGTGGTGGTCGGCGTCCTCGCGGGCACCTGGCTTGCGGAGTACTCGCCGCGCACCCGCTGGACCGCGGCCTACGGCAGTGTGGTCCGCTTCGTGAACGATGTCCTGTTGTCGGCGCCCTCGATCCTGGTGGGCCTCTTCATCTACGAGGCCTTGATCCTCCTCGTCATTCATCACTTTTCCGGACTGGCGGGCGCTGTGGCCCTGGCCTTGCTTGCTGTGCCGGTTGTGACGCGAACCACCGAAGATGTCCTGCGCTTGCAGTCCAAACAGCTGCGCGAGTCCGGCGCAGCCCTCGGGGCTCCCGTCTGGATCACCATCCGGGCGATCCTCTGGCGCGCCGCGTCGGGTGGAATGATCACCGGCGCCCTTTTGGCCTTCGCCCGCATCTCCGGTGAAACAGCCCCCTTGCTGTTCACAGCCCTCAACAATCAGTTCAACGGCCTGAACTGGCAGATCCAGGATGGGTTCGGTCTCAACGGGCCGACCGCGAACATCCCCGTTGTAATCTTCAACTATGCCCTCTCGGCCTATGACGACTGGCGTCGCCTGGCCTGGGTCGGCGCCCTTATCATCGCCATCGCTGTGCTCGGGATCAACATCCTGGTGCGCGTGCTCTCTGCGGAACCTAAACGCTCATGAACGGCCCGATGCCCGCTGAAACCACAGCGCCCGAGACCTTTGAGAGTTTCAGCGAGGCGGTCAACGACGCCAAGCTCGAAGCCAAGGGTCTCGATTTCTTCTACGGGAAGAGCCAGGCGCTTTACGACATCAACATCGGTTTCCAACGCAACGCGGTGACTGCGCTGATCGGACCCTCCGGCTGTGGCAAGTCCACCCTCTTGCGCGCCTTGAACCGGATTTACGCCCTCTATCCCGGCCAGCGGGCCGTGGGCGAGATCTTGCTCGACGGAAAGAACACCCTGGATCGCGGCGTCGACCTCGGCCAGCTTCGCGCCAAGGTCGGCATGGTGTTCCAACAGCCCACCCCCTTCCCGATGTCGATCTACGACAACGTCGCCTTCGGGGTTCGCCTTTACGAAAAACTCTCTAAGGCCGACCTCGACCAGCGGGTGGAGGACAGCCTGAGGCGCGCGGCCCTATGGACCGAAGTGAAGGACAAACTTCACACCTCAGGACTTGGTCTATCCGGCGGCCAGCAGCAAAGGCTCTGCGTCGCGCGAGGCGTCGCCGTCCGGCCCGAAATCCTGCTCCTGGACGAGCCGGCCTCGGCGCTCGACCCGATCTCGACCGCCAAACTTGAGGAGACGATTGTCGAGCTTAAACCCGACATCACCATCGTCATCGTCACCCATAATCTGCAGCAGGCGGCGCGCATCTCAGACAACGCGGCCTTCATGTATCTGGGTCGGCTGATCGAATTCGCCAAAACCGATCGCTTGTTCGACAACCCAAGGGCCCGCCGGACAGCCGACTATATTACCGGGCGATTCGGTTAACCGGGCGCGGCGCGCGTCGACGCGCCTAGTTTTCGCCATCTAGACTAGCCGTGCGCCTCACGCTCGGCTACAAAGTGTTTCGGCGACGCGCTTGCGGGCCGAACTGGCTGCGCGAGACCCGCGCGCTTCCCAACATGAGCTTTATGGTCCCGTTTGTCCCGTTCGGAGCGCTGATGATCGTTTTCGGTGCGAACCCAGAGCGAAATCTACGCCGAGGGTTAAAACCCATGGTGACTTTTTCTCATCCCGGGCGTTGCATTCGTCTAGGTGGGCGAGTGGGCGCGTGATGAGCCAAGATTCAAGCGTGGAGTTCGACGTCAAGGTCGAACGACTGGGTGAAGCGGCGGGACCCCCGCGCATCGTCGTGGCCATACCGGTCAAGGACGAGGCGGAGCGGATCGGGCTCTGTCTGGAGGCGCTGGCCGTGCAGGCCGATGTCGCCTTCGAGGACATCGCCGTGGTGCTCTTGCTGAACAACTGCACCGACGGCACCGCCGACGCGGTCCGCGCCCTCGCCCCGCTCCTGCCTTTCCGGCTCGAGCTTCACCTTGTCGACCTGCCGTCAAGTCACGCCAACGCCGGTTGGGCCCGCAAGCTGGCCATGGATGCGGCCGAGCGTCTCGTCGCCTCTGACGGTCTGATCCTGACCACTGACGCCGACACGCTCGCAGGCGAGGACTGGATCGCCGCCAATCGCCGCGAAATCGAAGCCGGCCATGATGCTGTCGCCGGCTATGTCATGGCCGACCCGATGGAGCTGATGCAGCTGCCGCCGGCCATTCTCGAGCGCGGGTCGCTGGAATGGGAATATCAGCAGCTGGCCGCCGAACTCGACGCCAGGGTCGATCCGGAGCCGCACGATCCATGGCCCCGGCACAACCAGAACTGCGGGGCCTCCGCCGCCGTCACCGCCGCCGCCTATCGCGCGATCGGCGGTCTTCCGCCCCGTCCGGTGGGCGAGGACCGGGCTCTTTTTGAAATGTTGCGCCGGATGGACGGGCGGATCCGCCATTCGCTCGAGGTCCAGGTGGTCACATCGGCCCGAACCGACGGACGGGCGTCCGGTGGTCTCGCCGACGAAATTCGGCTCCGCACCGATCCTAATCATCCGTGCGACGACGCCCTTGAAGTGGCGATCTTCACCTTCAGACGGGCGCTGTGGCGCGCGCAGTTGCGCACCCTCTGGCGCGCCGGCCAGGTGGATGGCCACGCCGAGGCCTGGGCCGCGCGCATGCGCATCCCGGTCGCAAACGTGCGGGCGGCCCTTGGCCGGCACCCCTACTTCGGCGCCTTCTGGGCCGAACTTGAGGGCCAGAGCCCGCGCCTCGCCTGGCGGCTCGTAACCATGGCGGGGCTAAAGCGCGAACTTCGCCGGATTCGCCGCCTGGTCGATGGCCTGAGAGCCCGGGACAAGGCCGCCGCCGCGGCGGCGGCGGCGCCCAAGAAGGTCCGCGCCGCTTAACCCGTCGGGTGCCTAGGCGAGCCAGATCAGCCGCCGCGCCGGAAGGTCCGCGCCGCGCGCGACGCATTGCAGGGCCTCGACGACGCCGGTGTAGAGCATGCCGACCTTGATGAGGACCCGGCCAGACGCCGGATTTTCGACGAAATGCGCCGCGCGAACCGCCCGCTTGCCCCAGCCTTCACCGGCCCAGCTCAGGGCTGCGGCGGCAGCCTCCGAAGCATAGCCCTGGCCCCAGTGGGCGCGCGCCACCCAGTACCCCAATTCGGGAAAGGGCGCGTCATCATCCGAATGAAATCCGCAGCCGCCGATCAGACCGTGCTTACGGTGGACGATCGCCATCGGCCGCTCCTTTGAGGGATCGCGCCCATCGAGGCGGGCCAGAAAGTCTTCGGCGTCCGCCACCCGGTAGGGCCATGGCGCGCGCGACAGCATGCGCACCACATCAAAATCACTGATGCCCTGATAGATCGCCAGGGCGTCGCCCGGGCGCGGCGTGCGCAGGATCAGTCGGTCCGTCTCTATCAAGACGGATGGAGCTTGGCTTGGGGTCGACATCTCCGCCCTCCGGGCGTCGTGCTCGACGCCTTTGCGCGGGGATTGAATCAAACACGGGGAGCCCGACGATCCGGACTCCCCGCGCTCAATTCGCGATCCGGACCCGGCCCTTGGCCTGCGATCCGGTGGGTATCGGATCGCCTATTCGGCGGCCTGCTTCACGTCAGCGTGGGGTTTGACCGACACATAGGTCCGGTTGTCCCGCTTGGTGGTGAAGGTCACCGCGCCATTGGCGACGGCGAATAGGGTATGGTCTTTGCCCATACCGCAGTTGTCGCCCGGCCAGAACTTGGTGCCGCGCTGACGTACGATAATGTTCCCGGCGACGACCTCTTCGCCACCGAACTTTTTGACGCCAAGGCGGCGGCCGTCAGAGTCGCGGCCGTTACGGGACGAGCCGCCAGACTTTTTGTGAGCCATAGGAGCGTCTCCTCGTTATGCGTCGACGTCGGATTGAGGCTTCGCCTTGGGGGCGGGCTTCTTCTTCGGCGTGGCGGGTTGCTGGACGACCCCGTCGGCTTCAGAGCCGACGGTATCGACGGGTTCGGCCGCGGCCTTTTTCGGCGCAGCCTTGGGCTTTTCAGCCTTGGCTTTGGCCTGAGGCTCAGGGGCGATGGCGGTATCCACCGCCTCTTTGGCCACCGCCTCTTTGGCCACCGCCTCTTCGGCCACGGCCTCCTTGATCGGCGCGGCGGGAATGACGGCCGGGACCAGGCTGGAGCCTTCCAGGGCGGCGATCTCGGTCTTCAGTCCACGCGCCTTGGCGTCGAGGAGGGCCTTGGGAGCCAGGTTCACCTCCCCCTCCCACCGGACGACGGCGCCGCCGATTTCAAGCCCGGTGACGCGCAGCACGGTCTCGGTCTGGCGATGGCCGCGGGTGCGGCGATAGCCCTGACGCCGGATCTTCTTGAAGATCTTGACCTTCTCGCCCTTGCGGGTTTCGATCAGGGTCGCGTGCACGAAAGCTCCGTCGATGACCGGAGCGCCGAGGGTCAGCTCGCCGCCCTCGCCATGCGCGAGCACCTGGTCGAACGTCACCGACGAGCCGACATCTCCGTCGAGCTTTTCAACGACCAGCACGTCGCCCGGTTGGACCCGGTACTGTTTTCCGCCGGTCTTGATCACCGCGTACATGGCGAAAGCCTTCTAAGAACCAAACCGAACCGCCCTGGCCAAACGCCATCGGGCAGCCCGCGCAAAAACGGAAGCGCCCGCGAGAAACCCCGCGGGCGAGAGGGAGGGTCTTATAGCGGCGAGCCTTGCAAAGTCAACGCGCGAACCGGCCTTCTAGCCGAACCGGAACTCGGGCTGGGCCCCAGAGATATCGGCGCTCTCGGGAACATGACAGGTGAAGGTGGCGCCCTTGCCCGGTTCGCTCTCGAGCGCCACCCACCCCCCGTGCAGCTCGATCAGCGCCTTGACCAGCGCCAGTCCGAGGCCCGGACCGCCGCGGTCGCGGCCGATGAACCGGTCGAAGATGTGCGCCTGCACATGATAGGGGATGCCCCGGCCGGTGTCCGTGACGCTGAGCCTGACCTCCCCGTGCGCCCGGCGCGCGTCCAGGACAACCTTGCCGCCGGGGGGCGTGGAGCGTACGGCGTTGGCCACCAGGTGGTCGATCGCCTGCTCGAGCCGGCGGGTGTCGGCTCGGATCATTCCCCCGGCCGCCTCGGCCGCCACCTCTATGACGACCCCGCCCCGCTCGGCCGCGCGTTCGCCGCGCTCGAGGGCCCGCTCCAGCAGGGCGTGCACATCCGTATCGCCAAGGCTGAGGGCCATTTCCCCCGCGTCGATCTGGGCCATGTCGAGCACGTCGTCGATCGAGCGGGCGAGCTGGGCGGCCGCGCTGCGCACCGACGCCACATGGCCGCGGGCGCGATCGCCGAGCGTGTCGCCGAGGCTTTCGAGGAGTTCGGAATAGCCGATGATGGTGGTCAGCGGCGTGCGCAGTTCATAGGAGACATTGCCCACAAAATCCCGCTTCAGCCGTTCTGCGTCGGCCAGGGCTTCCGAACGGGCGATCACCGCCTCCTCCAGCTTGCGCGTCGCGGTGACGTCGTCAAACGCGATCAGCGTGGCCCCGTCGGGCAGAGGTCGGGTTTGATAGCTGACGATCCGCTGGTCCGAGGTGCGGATCTCGCCGGTCACCGGCGCGCGCGCGGTCGGATCCGGGTCGGCCACCCGCGCCTTCAGCTCCCGCCAGAACACCCGATCGTGAAGCAGCGGCGTGCAGAGGGCCGCGATACCGTCGAAGTCGCCCGCATCTGTCACCTGATGGCTGGTCAGACCCCAGAACCGCTCGAACGCCTCGTTGTGCAGCCTGAGCCGTCCGTCCGACCCGAACACCGCAACCGCGTCGTTAAGTTTGTCGAGGGTCGCCTGCTGAACCTGGACGAGCCCGTTGTACTGGGCCCTGAGCTTCAGTTCATCGGTGATGTCCGAATAGAGGATCAGAAGTCCGCCCAGGGGGTGGGGCTGACGCACCACCCGCAAGGTGCGCCCGTCCGGCAGGCTCCAGAGTTCATCGGGGGTGGCTTGAAGCGCTTCATAATACCCGAGCTCTCTGGCCTTCCAGGCGGCGTAGTCGATCGTATCGGGCAGGCGGCGGCGCTGGCGCAGCCGATCCAGGACCTCCCCGTTGGTCGGCTTCTCCAGGAGCCAAGCCGGCTCAAGGCCCCAGAGTTCGGCGAAGGCGATGTTATGGAACGACAGACGCTTGTCGGGGCCGAAGATCGCCACGGCGTCGTCGAGGCGGTTCAACGTCTCGTCATGGGCCGCTGCGGTCCGGCGCAGGGTCTCGCGAATCTCCGCGCTTTCGGTCACATCGAGCGCCACTGCGCCGGCGCCGCCGCCTTCGAGGGGCGCAGCCGAGACCTGGAAGGCCCGGCGCTTGCCCTTGACAGGGGCCCAGCGCAGGGCTTCGCGGGCCTCGCCCGCCTCCGCCGCTTCGGCGGCCACCGCTTCGATTGAGCGGTCGAACGACAGATCGCGGGCGTGCGCATCGTCGATCGAGCGGGCGTCGGCCGCGTCAAGCCAGGCGCGGTTGGCCCAGATCAGGTGACCGTCGGGTCCGGCGATCCACGCCGGAGCAGGCTGCATATCGAGAAAGGCCGCGAAACGGGCGGACGACGGCAGGCCGGCGCCGGAGCCTTCGGCCACTTCAAGGCGTAGCCAGGCCATCGCCCCGGCGGTTCGCCCGGCCACCACCACCGCCCCGCCGCCCGGCCCGCTCACTTCAAAGTCGCACGGATCGCCGCTGGCGATCAGGGCTTTGATCCGTCGGGCATGGTCGGGATCAGAGCGCATGAGGGCCTGGATCACCGCCTCTGTGGGCGCGTCCGCGCCGAGCCCCAGGGCCAGGGCGCAGGCGGACAGGCTGTCGGGTCCTGCGGCCAGCTCCGCCGTCGTCGCGCCCTCCGCCTCGGGATCCACCGCGATCACCGCGCTGCCAAAAGCTTCCGCCGAAGCCTGGATCATCTCGGGCTCCCGGCTGGCCAGCTCCGCCATGAGCTCACGGATGCGGCGCTGGGCGGAGCGGCGCAGGGTCAAGGCCCAGAGCGCCGTCGCCAGGGCCAGGCTCGAGGCGCCTCCTGCGGCGTAGAATGCGGCGTCTAGCTGGGCCATCCGGCGTGTCTTAGCCTTCGCCGGGAGCACGGCGAAGCGGCCGCCGGTTACGAATCACCGACCATACCCTAATCTGCGGGCTTCGGCTGCGCATCCCACGGACCGAGCGCCGCCGTCGCCGGGGCGCTCGCAATGAGGCGCACGGCGCCTATCTAGGCCCCATGATTTCCGAAAGTGCGTCCGTTTCTGACATCCGTCCCCTGGACGACGACCTCGCCGCGCCGTTTCAGATCGAAGGCCAGCCTGCGCGCGGACGGCTTGTGCGCCTGGGCTGGGTGATCGACGATATTCTTGGCCGCCATGACTATCCGGAGCCTGTGGCGCGTCTCCTCGGGGAGGCCTGCGCCCTGGCCGCCCTGGTCGGCTCCAGTCTGAAATTCGAGGGCCGGCTGATCGTCCAGGCGCAGGGGGACGGCCCGGTGACCTACGTCGTGGCCGACTACGACACGACAGGGGGGCTTCGCGGCTATTGCCGGTTCGATCCGGGCCGGCTCGCCGCCCTGGGCGCCGAGCGGCCTGGCGCATCTGCGCTCCTGGGCCAAGGGGTTCTGATCATGACCATCGATCCCCTGGACGCGAACGACCGCTATCAGGGCGTGACCGCGACCAAGGGCGAGACCCTGGCCCAGTCCGCTGAAGAATACTTCGCTCAGTCAGAACAGGTGCCGACCAAGGTCCGGCTCGCTGTCGGTCAGGTCCAGGATGCGCTGGGCCTGCGCTGGCGCGCCGGCGGCATGATGATCCAGAACATCGCTGAAGATCAGGCGCGGGGATCCACAGAAGAGGCCTGGGAGCGCGCCCAGATCCTGTTCGCGACCCTCAGCGACGATGAGCTCATCGATCCCGGCCTCCCGCCCGAGACCCTGCTCTACCGCCTTTACCACGAGGATGGCGTGCGGCTCTTTCCGGCCAAGCCGCTCAAGGCCTTTTGTCGCTGTAGCCAGGAGCGGGTCGCCGGCATGCTGCAGGCGTTTCCCGCCGAAGAGATCGAGGTCATGACTGAAGCGGACGGGCGCATTCACGTCACCTGCGAATACTGCGCGCGCGAATATAGGCTCGCCCCTGAAGGGGTAGGTCAGGCGCCGTCGTCGATCCCTTGAGGCGGTGAAGACGACGCGCACCGCGCCGACCGGCCTAGGCCGCGGATCTCGGCTTCCGATCCGCCCGGCCGCCTCGGGCGCGCGTCCAGGATGGATTTGCTTCAATCGCTGGACAGGCTCTGCGCCCTGGGGTCAAGCTGCACCCATGGACGACGATCCGATCGCCCCGGCCTCGACCCTGCGCTACGCGAAGAAACGCGACGCCATCGTGTGCGCCGCGACCCACATCCTGAACCAGCGGGGTGTAAAGGGAATGACCCTGGCGGACGTGGCCGCCAGCGTCGGACTGATCACCACCAGCGTCACCTACTATTTCAAGAAGAAGGAGGACCTGGCGGCAGCCTGTTTCTTCGCCGGCATCGAACAGCTCGAAGGCATGCTCGACGACGCGCGCCTCGCGCGCACCCCGGAGGCGCGGTTGCGGCGTTTCATTCACCATTATCTCGAAGCCAAGGCCGCCATCCGCCTGGACGAGCGCCCGCCGATACCGAGCTTCTCGGACATTCGCGCCCTGAACCCGCCCCACCTGCAGGAGGTCAGCGCCGCCTACGGCGACATGTTTCGCAAGATCCGCAGCCTGATCTGGGACGGGGATGATCCGGCGGGTCGGCGCGCCGCCAACGCCAAGACCCACATGCTGCTCGAACAGGTGCTCTGGGCGGTGATCTGGCTGCCGCGCTACGAGATCGAGGACTATCCGCGGATTCGAGATCGGCTCGGCGATATCCTCGTGCATGGGCTTGCACCGGGTGGCGCCCGATGGGCGCCGCGCCCCCTGCCGATGGCTCCCGACCCGCCCGAGACCTGCGCAGCCGACACCTTCCTCGTCGCGGCCACCCGTCTTATCAACCAGCGCGGCTATCGCGGCGCTTCGGTGGAGAAGATTTCGGCTGAGCTCAATGTCACCAAGGGCTCGTTTTATCACCACAACACGGCCAAGGACGATCTGGTCGCCGCCTGTTTCGAGCGGACCTTCGAGGTGGTGCGCCGGGTCCAGAACGCAGCCATGCGCGTCCAGGGCGATCACTGGGACCGCCTGTCCAGCGCCGCGGCGGGCCTTGTGGAATACCAGCTGTCTTCGCGTGGACCCTTGCTGCGCACCTCGGCCCTGTCCTTCTTGCCGACCAGCCTGCGTCAGCGGGTGGTCGAACACTCCAATCGCCTGTCAGACCGGTTCTCGGCGATGATCTCCGACGGGATCGCCGAGGGATCGATCCAGCCGGTGGATGCGGTGATCGCCGCCCAGGCCCTGAACGCGACCCTCAACGCCGCGGCCGATCTGGATGCCTGGGTCCGCGGGGTCGAGCCGCACGAAGCCGCCGCGCTTTACGCCCGGCCTATGCTGATGGGCGTGTTCAGGGATTAACGGCCAAACCGCAGGTTCAGGGCGATCCGTTCACCCCAGCCTGGACTTCAGATGATCGCCGACGCGCATGGCGTTGGCGACGATGGTCAGGGTCGGGTTCACCGCGGCGGCCGAACAGAACACGCTTGAGTCTGTGATGTAGAGGTTGTCGAGGTCGTGCGCCTTACAGGTCGGATCGACGACGGAGGACCGTGGGTCCTGACCCATCCGCGCCGTACCGTTCATATGCGCGGTGCCATAGAGGGGCAGGAGGGAGTCGAACTGAAAGTGGTGCTGGCTGAGGATATGCTTGTGGTCGACGAAGCCGTCGAGGGCCTGGTCGAGTGTCCTGACCAATCGGTTGTGCCCCTCGAGATTGTTATAGGTGTAGTCCACGAAAATCCGCCCGTCCGGCGAGAGCCGCACGCGGTTGTCGGGCAAGGGAAGGTCCTCGGAAATCACCAGGAAGCTCAAGAGCCTAGCCGCGATCGCATTGGTGATTGCGCTGGGGGCGAGGGCCGGCGGCAGGATGTGGGAGATCTGCCCCTCGAGGGTCTGGCCCGACATATACTCGAGCGCCTGGATATGACCCATCGGCAGATCATAACCGCCGCGGGGATCGCCCCAATAAAAGTCGTTGACAGCCAGGGTCTTGGGAAAGGTCGACTGGATCGGCGCAGCGGTGAGGGAGACCACGGCGGTGAGGGTGTGGAACATATAGTTCCGACCGACCTGGTCAGATCCGTTCGCCAAGCCCGCTGGATGCTTAGCGTTGGCTGAAGCCAAAAGGATGACCGCGGAGTTCACCGCGCCGGCCGCCAGCGCCACAACCTCGCCGCTCCAGCGCTCCTCCCCTTCGGCGGTCTCGCACACCACCGCGCTCACGCGCCGGCCGGACGCGTCCGTCTCCAGTTTCGCCACCTTGCGTCCGGTCAAGAGGGTCACGTTCGGCAAACCGAGCAAGGGGTCCACGGCGATCGAGCGCGCGTCGCTCTTGGCCTTCAGCAGGCAGGGATATCCCCCGCAGGTCTTGCAGCGAATGCAGGGCGAGTTCAGCCAGTCCTGGTCGTCGCGGTTGACGCCGAGGGGAAGATGAAACGGCTTTAACCCTTGGCGCTCCAGATGGGCGCGCAGTCCTGCGACGCCGGGATCGTCCTGCAGGGGCGGGTAGGCGTAGGGGGGCTCGTCTCCCGCCTCGGTTGGATCTTGACCCCGCGCGCCGTGCACCCGCCAAAGGGTCTCCGCTTCATCATAGTAGGGGCTAAGATCGGTCAGGGAGATCGGCCAGGCGGGAGAAATCCCCCCCGGGTGTACAACCTCGTCAAAGTCGCGGCGACGCAGCCGCATCAGCGCCGCGCCATAAAAACTGGTGTTGCCGCCGACCCAGTAGTGGGTGTTGGGCGAAAAGGGGTGATTGTGTTTGTCGTACCAATGCTCCTTGGTGCGGTACCGGTTGTCGATGAACACCGACTTGGATGACCAGTTCTCCGCCTCGCGCGGGAGGTGTTCGCCTCGCTCAAGGATCAGGATCGACTTTCCGGTGGGCGCCAGTCTTTGCGCCAGGGTGGCGCCGCCTGCGCCGGATCCGATAATCACGATGTCAAAAGCCTTGGCCATCGCCGCTCCGTGCCGTGTTAAGCCGCGTCCGTTTCAGGGGGGAGGCGGAAGCGCTGCGAGCCCTTCATGATCGCCCGACGCACGAGCCCGTGCGGCGCGTAGCGCATGATGAGAACCGCGATCCGGTTGTGCCAACCCGGTATAACCAGGATGTTTCCAGCCGCATTGCCCCTGATCCCCGCTTCGACCACCTGAGCGGCCGACTGCAGGAGGAAGGCCGGCGCCCCGTGCCCGGCGTCGAGCGTGCCGTTGGCCTTGGTGAATTCGCTGATGGTCGAGCCCGGGCAGAGGGCTGTGACCTTGACCCCTTTGTCGCGAAGCTCTGCGTCGAGCGCCTCGCTGAACTTTATGGCGAAGCTCTTGGCCGCCGGATAGAGGCTATGGCCGGCGACGCCGGGGGCGAAGCCGGCGATAGAGGCGACATTCAGAATTGAGCCTCTCCCCTGCGCCACCATGGCGGGGATGACCGCATGGGCGAGGCCGCAGGCCGAGACGATCAGGGTCATCAGAAAATCGCGCTGGCGGCTAAAGGGCGCGCCGGCGAAGTCCTGGGCTATGGAGAAGCCTGCGTTGTTGACCAGGACATCGACCGTCCGCCCGTGACCGGCGAGGGCCTGCATCACTTTGGTCTCCGCGCCGAGGACAGCCAGATCCTGCACGATCGCATAGGTCTGCACCCCGTGCGCGGCCTTGAGCTCCGCGCCCAGCGCCTCCAGCCGGTCGGCTCGGCGCGCCACGAGGGCGAGGTCGTGCCCGCGCGCTGCATATGCGCGCGCGAAGGCTTCGCCGATGCCGGCCGACGCCCCGGTGATTAGAGCCAGGGGTCGTTGCGACGCGGCCATGTCCGGCTCCCAAATGGCGAGCCAGCATTCCTGTGGTTTGGATCCGCCGTCAAATCCCTAATCCTGCACCTCAGGTTACGGCGCCCGGGCGCGCGATCGGGTGAGAGCTGGAAAGACCGCCGTCGACCACCATGGCCTGACCGTTCACGTAGGAGGCGTCGTCCGAGGCCAGGAAGAGGGCCATGTGGGCGATCTCGATCGGCGCCCCGGCCCGGCGCAGCGGATTGAGCTGGCCGAGCTTAGCTTCTGTTCCCCGGCTTCGCGCGCGCTCGAACATCGGCTGGGTCATGCCGGTTTCGATCAGACCGGGACAGATGGCGTTGACCCGGATGCCGGAGCCCGCGAGCTGCTGGGAAGCGGTTCGCACCAGACTGATGACGCCGGCCTTGGAGGCGCTGTAGGGGCTGCCGCCGGCGCCGGACCGCAGGCCGGCCACGGAGGCCGTGCAGATGATCGAGCCAGGCGTTTTGGCGCTCAGCATAGCCAGCGACGCGTGCTTCACCGCCAGGAAGGCGCCGACCAGATTGACGCGCAGGATCCCTTCCCAGTCGGCCGCTGTCAGCTCGAGCAGGGGCGTAAGGCCGCCGGATACGCCGGCGTTGGCCCAACAGATGTCGAGGCCGCCGAAGCGCGAAATCGCCGTCTCCACCGCCCCGGCCACGTCGGCCTCCGAGCCCGCATCGGCCGTCAGGCCCAGGGCTTCGCCGCCCTTAGCCTTGATCGCACGGGCGACATCGATGACCGTTTCGGATCGGTCCATCGCCAGCACGCGGGCGCCTTCGGATGCGAAAAGCTCAGCCGACGCCTTTCCTATGCCGGATCCAGCGCCTGTGATGAGCGCGGTTTTGCCCTGAAGCCTTCCCATGGGTCTGCCCTCTTTCGATTTGCGGCTTTGTGTCGGATCCGCACGCGGTCCTGTCAATCTCGGCGAACCTGGCGCAGCGATCCTGGCGCAGCGACCCGGGTTTGGCGAAGTGGCGCGGGCGGCGGCGAGCGCGCCGGTCTCCTCTCGCCTCGGGCGGGGCGGCGGATGCTGACCCTAGCTCCCCTTCCAGGTCGGGACCGAACTCCCGGGCCAGGGCGTCGCCTCGTAGACGGCCCGGGCGATGGCGCGCGCCAGGGTGTCGCACGCCAGCGCCCCGATCTTGGCGGTGGCGAAGGGGCGGCTTCCGGCCAGGTCGATCTTTCCGGTCGACATGGCGAAGACCACGTCCCCGTCGAAGGGGGTGTGCGACGGACGGATGCTGAGGGCGAGGGCGTCTTGAGCCATCATGGCCACCCGCTTGGCTTCATCGGACGTCAGTTTGGCGTTGGTGGCGACGACGGCGAGGGTGGTGTTCTTGCGGGGCTCGGGGTTCGCCCGGGCGCCGGGCCAGTCGTCCGGAGCGGCGCTCAGCCCGCGGGCGCCCAGGCCGCCGAACTCCGCCCCGATTTCGTAAGGCGCCGCCCAGAAGGTTTTTCCGCCGGGCGCGACCACCGAGCCTGCGGCGTTGACCGCCACGACGGCGCCGACGACGGCGCCGTCCGACGCCACAATCGAGGCGGAGCCGATTCCGCCCTTCAGTCGGCCCGCCATCGCCCCGAAGCCGGCGCCGGCGGTGCCGAGGGCGAAGTGGTCCCCTGCGGTCTCCACAGCCCTGATCCCGAGGGCGCGATAGGGCGGATCAAGGGCCCAGTCCTTTCGCCCGCCGTTGGCGAGGTCATAGAGAGCCGCCGCGGGCACGACCGGACTGACCGGCGTGTTCGGGGCCGGCGAGAGGCTGTAGCCGCGGCGACGGGCGCCAAGCCAGGCGACCACGCCGTCGGCGGCGGCCAGGCCGTAGACCGAACCGCCGGAAAGAACGATCGCATCGAAGGCGTGCACCAGATTTTCCAGCGCCGTGGCGTCGGTTTCGCGCGTCGCGGGTCCCCCGCCCCTGACATCGCTGGCCACGACCGCGGCCTGATCGGGCAGGATGACGGTGACGCCGGTTCTCACCAGAACGTCCTCGGCCTGTCCGACCTTGAGCCCGGGGACGTCTGTGATCAGGTTGCGCAAGCCCGGACGCGCATCCGCCAGGACCTCGCCCGCGCCGAGGAGGCTTGCGCCGCCGCTCAGAGCCAGCACGCCGCTGATCAGCCGCCGCCTGTCCATCTCAGCCTCTCCAAAACACCGGGAACGGGCTCGCCGACCGCGCCGCCTATAGCGGGCCTGCGCGCGTTTGACACCACCCAAGGGCGCCCCCTTTTTGGCCGGCCAGGGAAGACGCGAAGCTCAGCCGTCCCGGCCGCGCTGTCGGTATCGGCAAGGCCGCGCCCGAGAGGGCGCGCGTTTTCTGTTCAGCCCCCCGATCAACCCCGGTCTTTAAGGGGCGGGTGTTGCTCCTGCGGCGGTCTTGCTGTGCACTGGATAAGCCGCGGCGCATCGGGGCGGCTTTGGCCTTAGGCCCATGCCGTCTCAAGCGGGCTGAGGCCAGGACCTTGAGGATAGACCGATGCCCGACAGCGCCGCCGCGTTTCCGCCGATCGAGCCGGTTCTCAGTCTGATCGCCGCGCGCGAGGATGAGCTGGTGGCCCTGACTCAGGACCTGATCCGCATCCCCACGATCAATCCTCCGGGCGATGGATATCAGGCCTGCGCCGAGCTGATCGGGGAGCGATTGCGAAAGCGAGGGTTCGAGGCGAGCTATCTGCGCGCCGAAGGCGCGCCCGGCGACAGCGACCGCTATCCTAGGATCAACCTCGTGGCGCGCCGCGAAAGCGGCCGGCCGGGCCCTTGCGTTCACTTCAACGGCCATATGGATGTGGTCGAGCCTGGCGCGGGATGGACCGTGGATCCCTTCGGCGGCCTCCTCAAGGATGCAAAGGTGTACGGGCGCGGCGCCTGCGACATGAAGGGGGGCCTCGCCGCGTCGATCATCGCTGTGGAAGCGCTTCTGGATTCCGGGATCGAGCTTCCGGGGACCCTGGAGATCTCCGGCACGGCTGATGAGGAGTCAGGCGGCTACGGCGGCGTCGCCTGGCTGGCCGAACGCGGCTTTTTTTCTCCGCCGCGGGTGGATCATGTGATCATTCCTGAACCGCTCAATGTCGACCGCGTCTGCATCGGTCATCGGGGCGTCTGGTGGGCGGAGATCGAGACCCGGGGGCGGATCGCCCATGGCTCGATGCCCTTCCTCGGCGACAGCGCCATCCGCCATATGTCCGCCGTCCTCGAGACGTTTGAACACGACCTCCTTCCCGCCCTCGGCCTGAGGCGTTCGGCCATGCCCGTTGCGCCCGACGGCGCGCGGACGTCAAGTCTCAACATCAACTCCCTGCACGGCGGCCAGGGGGAGGGCTTCGAAGGCCTGCCAGCGCCCCTCGTCGCCGACAGCTGCCGGATGGTGATCGACCGGCGCTTTCTGATCGAGGAGAGCCTCGACGCGGTGAAAAGCGAGGTTGTGGGCCTGCTCGATGACCTGGTCCGCGAGCGACCGGGGTTCAACTACACCCTGCGCGAGCTGTTTGCGGTCGCCCCGACGATGGCTGACCGCGATGGTGCTGTCGCTATGGCGACGGCAGAGGCGATCAGCCGGGTGCTGGGCCGGCCGGCCCAGTTCATTTGTTCGCCGGGCACCTATGACCAGAAGCACGTGGACCGGATCGGCAAGTTGAAGGACTGCATCGCCTACGGCCCCGGCGTCCTCGACCTCGCGCATCAGCCTGACGAGTGGGTCGGCGTCGACGATATGGTGGCCGCGGCGAAGGTTATGGCCTTGTCGGCGGCGGCCCTCCTGACCCGCGGACGCTGATCCGGCCGGCCGTAGGCGTCTCGGACGCGCCGCAAGACGTGCAAGGGGGACGCGCGGGGGGTGGCTGCCGACACAATCTGACGCTAAGCTCAGGAACAAGTGTCGCCCCAGACCCGTTAGGCGAGCTCGCCCTCACACGTGACTCTCTCGACGGAACGCCCCATGGACGGCCCCACCGGCGCGCAGCGCCAGCGCGACCTTGAGAGCGACGCTGCGGCCCGGCCGGACCGTGCGCCGGTGCTTACGCGCTACCAGGACGTGCGTGCGGCGAGCCTGCGTCTGACCGCCGCGCTCACGCCTGAAGACGCTCAGATCCAGTCCATGCCCGACGCCAGTCCCACGAAATGGCACCTGGCCCACACCACCTGGTTCTTCGAGACCTTCATTCTGCAGCCCCTGTCTGGCCCCTATCGGCCGTTCGACCCGGCGTTTAGCTATCTGTTCAACTCCTACTACGACGCGGCCGGTCCCCGGCACGGCCGGACCGAGCGCGGCCTGATCACGCGTCCGACCCTCAGCGAGGTGTTGGCCTATCGCGCCCATGTCGACGGGGCGATGGCGGCGCTGATCGAGGGCGCCCTTGAAGGCGTTTGGGAGAAGGCCGAGCCTCTGGTCGCCCTTGGCCTGCATCACGAGCAGCAGCATCAGGAGCTGATCCTGATGGACATTAAACATGCCTTCTCCTGCAACCCCCTTGAGCCGGTGTTCCGAGCGCAAACCCTTGAGCCGGCCGGGGCCGCATCCGCGCTCGGCTGGATTGCCTACGAGGGCGGGCTGCGCCGGATCGGGCATGAGGGCGAGGCCTTCGCCTTCGACAATGAGGGGCCGCGCCATCGGGTCTGGCTCGAGCCGTTCGCACTGGCGGATCGGCCCGCCACGGCCGGAGAGGCTTTGGACTTCATCGCGGACGGCGGGTATACGCGGCCTGAACTCTGGCTCTCCGACGGCTGGGCGGCCGTCCAGCGTCATGGGTGGACCGCGCCCCTCTACTGGCGTGAGGATAAGGGCGCCTGGTCGATGTTCACCTTGTCGGGGCGCCGGCCCATCGATCCGGCCGAGCCGGTGTGCCACCTCTCCTTCTATGAGGCCGACGCCTTCGCCCGCTGGTCCGGCGCACGCTTGCCCACGGAGGCGGAGTGGGAGGTGGCCGCCGAGGACGCCGTCGCGGGGGGCGGCTTTGTCGACGAGGGCCGGCTTCATCCGGCGCCGGCCGGCTGGGCGCTGGGGCAGCCTCGCCAGGTCCTGGGCGAGGTCTGGGAATGGACCGCCAGCCCTTATCGACCCTATCCCGGGTTCAAACCCGCCGAGGGCGCCGTCGGCGAGTACAACGGTAAATTCATGTCGGGACAGATGGTGCTGCGGGGCGGCGCCTGCGTCACGCCCAGCGACCATATTCGACCCACCTACCGGAACTTCTTCCCTCCGGACGCCCGCTGGGCCTTCTCCGGCGTGAGGCTGGCCCGCGATGCTTGATCTGGTGGCGCCCGTAAGAGGCCGCGTGGCCTTCTATGATCTTTCGCGCAAGCAGGAAGGCTTTGGCGAGGCTTTGGTGGCGGGCCTGTCGCGCTCGCCCAAATCAATACCCTCCCACTTCCTCTATGATGCAAAAGGCTCGGCCCTGTTCGACCGGATCTGCGCGCTGCCGGAATATTATCCGACCCGAACCGAGATGAAGATCCTCGCAGATCACGCGCCTGACATCGCCGGGTTGATCGGCCCGGAGGCCACCCTGATCGAGCTCGGCTCGGGCTCGAGCGTCAAGGTTCGCCGCCTGCTTGACGCGATGGACACGCCATCCGCCTATGTGCCGATCGACGTGTCCGGAGAGCATCTTCTGGCGGCCGCCGAAGCCTTGGCGCAGGACTATCCGGGCCTCGCCGTGGCCGCCATATGCGCGGACTATGCAGAGACCTTCCCCCTGCCCGAAACGCCGGGCCGCGGCCGACAGGTCGCCTTCTTCCCGGGCTCCACCATCGGCAACCTCGAGCCCGAGGACGCCGCGCCGTTTTTGGCCGGCTGGGCGATGAGCGGGGTCGACATGATCGTCGGCGTCGACCTCGTGAAGAGCCGCGAGATTCTCGAGCCGGCGTATGACGATGCGCAGGGCGTGACGGCGGCTTTTTCTCTGAACCTTCTGGCGCGCGCCAACCGCGAGCTCGGCGCGGACTTCGACCTTTCGGCGTTCGCGCACAGATCGCGCTGGGACGAGGCCAACAGTCTGATCGAGATCGGAATAGAGAGCTTGAGGTCTCAGACCGTTCACGCCCTTGGCGTGAGGTTCGAGTTCGCGGCGGGAGAGCGGATCGAGACCGAACACTCCTACAAATACCCTGTCGACCGCTTTCAGGCGATCGCCAGGCGCGCCGGTTACCGGCCCGAGGCGGTCTGGACCGATCCTGAGGGACTGTTCAGTGTTCACTACCTTGCAGCCTAACCTGTCTGACGCCGCGTCGGGCTGACCTGAACCAGAGGGGACGTGACGGGTGAACACCGGCGCTGGGATCGAATTCGACGCCGTGGTCAAGGTCTATGGGTCCATAACCGCGGTCGATCAGGTCTCGCTTCACATCCCCTATGGCCAGTTCGTCGCCCTGATCGGCGCATCTGGATCCGGCAAGACCACCCTTCTAAAGACCCTGAACCGGCTGATCGACCCCGACGCCGGCTCCATACGCCTCGGCGGCGAAGATATCGGCGCGGCCGATCTGCCGACGCTGCGCCGGCGCATCGGCTATGTGTTCCAAGGGATCGGTCTGTTCCCACACCTCTCCGTCGGCGAAAATATCGCCATGGTCCCAAGCTTGCTGGGCTGGCCCAAGGCGGCGATCGCCGCCCGGGTCGCCGAGCTCCTTGAGCTTGTCGACCTGCCGGCCGACCTCGCCGCGCGCCGCCCGGCCGCCCTCTCGGGGGGCCAGCAGCAGAGGGTCGGGGTCGCCCGCGCCCTCGCCGCCAGGCCCGCGATCATGCTGATGGATGAGCCCTTCGGGGCGTTGGACCCCGTCACCCGCGATACGCTCGGCCAGGCCTATCGCGCGCTCCACGACGCCCTCGGCCTGACCACGCTCATGGTGACCCACGATGTGCAGGAGGCGCTGCTGCTCGCCGATCGCATCGTGGTGATGAAGGCCGGCCGCATCCTCGCAGACGACACGCCGCAGGTCCTGATGCGCGGACACGACAATCTTGATGTCGAGGCCCTGATCGCCACGCCCCGCCGGCAGGCGGAGCGCGTTCGCGCCCTGATGGAGGGCGGGGCTTGAGCGCGCAGGTCGCCGCCGCCTTCGCGGTTCTGCCCCGCTATCTCGGCTGGCATGTGGCGCTCTCAGCGTCGGCTCTGGGCCTCGGTCTTTTGATCGGCCTGCCCCTGGCGGTCGCGGCCGCGCGCGCGCCGCGATTGCGCTGGATCGCCCTCAGCCTGGCCTCGCTTGTGCAGACCATTCCGAGCCTGGCCTTGCTGGCCCTGTTCTATCCCCTTCTCTTGGCGATCTCAGCCGCCCTTCTCCCCTTCCACCTCAAGGTTCCGGCCCTGGGGTTCCTGCCTTCGCTTCTGGCCCTGACCCTTTATTCCATTCTGCCGATCCTCAGGAACACCCTTGCGGGGATACGCGGCCTTGATCACGCCGTGCTCGAGGCTGCGGACGGCCTTGGCATGACCTGGTTTCAGAAACTCGTGAGGGTTGAAGCGCCCCTGGCCGCGCCCGTCGCTATGGCCGGCGTGCGCACCGCTGCGGTCTGGACGATCGGCGCAGCCACGCTTTCGACACCGGTGGGCCAGACCAGCCTCGGCGACTACATCTTTTCCGGCCTGCAGACCGAGAACTGGGTCTTTGTTCTGTTCGGGTGCGGCGCCTCGGCGGCCCTGGCGATCTCGGTCGACCAGCTGCTTGGCCTGATCGAGGTCGGCCTTGAACGACGCGACCTCAGGCGGGTCGGGATCGGCGCGGGGGCGTTGGCGATCGGCGTATGTGCGGCGCTCGGCCCGCTTATCCTCGCGGACCGGCCCCATGACCGCTACAGGGTCGGGGCCAAGAACTTCTCCGAACAGTTCATCCTCGCTGACCTGATCACCGATCGTCTCCGTTCGGTCGGAGCCAGTGTCGAGGTCAAGCAGGGCCTCGGCTCGGCGGTGGCCTTCAGGGCTCTTCAGGCCAACGACATCGATGTTTACGTCGATTACTCCGGCACCCTTTGGGCCAATGTGCTGCATCGCACCGATATACCGCCCCGCGCCGCGCTTTTGACCGAGCTCACACGGGCGCTCAAATCCAAGTACGGAGTCACGGTTCTAGGCTCGCTGGGGTTCGAAAACGCCTATGCCCTCGCCATGACGCAGAACCGGGCGCACGCCCTTGGGCTGACCTCGCTCAGGGATCTTGCCGCTCATGCGCCCGAGCTGACCCTCGGCGCCGACCTAGAATTTCTCTCACGCCCGGAATGGGCCGCGATCCAGCACGCTTACGGTCTTGAGTTCAAAAGTCAGCACGCCTTCAATCCCACCTTCATGTACCGGGCCATCGAGGGCGGCGAGGCGGACGTGATTTCGGCCTTCTCTTCGGATGGGCGCATCGCCGCCGACCATCTGGTCGTCTTGACCGACCCCAAGGGCGCAATCCCAACCTATGATGCTGTGGTGCTGATCTCGCCGAAGCGGGCGCATGACCAGAGATTGATGGCTGCGCTGCAGCCTTTGATCGGCGCTGTGCCGGTCGAGCGCATGCGCGCGGCCAATCTCATGGTCGACCGGGACGCCGACAAGAAAACGCCCGCCGAGGCGGCCCGAACTCTCGAAGCCCACGGCCCCTGACCCTTGCCTCGGGCTCGAGCAGGGGCCTAAACGTCCCGATCAATCCTGTCGAGATCGCGGAAGGAACGCCATGCAGGGCTTGAACGGCGCCGTCCTCTCAGGGCTCGCCCGGCGCCCAGACCGTTGCGGCCGGAGGGCGGCCCCTTGAGCTTCAGAACGCCGTGTGACGCGCCTCATCCCGGCGCGGACCCTGAGCTCGTGGCGCGCTGGGCTGAAGGCTGGGCCTTGGCGCGCGGCGTGCTTGCGCCCGAACAGCATGCAGACGGTTATCGGATCGAGGTCGGATGGCCAGACCAAACCCGCCGATATGTCTTCGCCCATCTGTCCGATGAGATAGGGCGCCTTGGCGCAGATATTCGCGCGCCTTGGGTCTTCCTGAAGGCCTGTGCGCCGCCCGCGGCGGTGCGCCCTGTCCTTCCTTCGGTGTGGTCTGTCGCCGAGGCGACCTTCATGATGACGCTTGAGAACCTCGATCGGCCGGTCCCGGTTGCGCCGAAGGGCTACCGCCTGGCGTCCGCCCCCCTGCCCAGCGGCGCCGCGGCGACGGTCATGGCCGGCCGGCATGTCGCCGCCGGCGGGCGGGTGGTCACAGTCGGCGACGTCGCCGTCTTTGATCGCATCGTTACAGAACCGGCGCATCAGCGCCGTGGGCTCGGCGCTATGGTGATGGCGGCCCTCGGCCAAGCGGCCCTCGAGCGCGGCGCACGCCGGGCTGTCTTGGTGGCGACCCGCGACGGGCGGCGGCTCTATGAGACGCTCGGCTGGCGCCTGCACGCGCTTTACACCAGCGCTGTCATTCTCGGCCCGACCGGATGACCGCGCCCTCGCCTTAAGGGCCGAGGTACTTGTCGAACCAGGCGAGGGTGCGATCGGTGAGCTCTTTGGTGTGCTCCGGCGCCCGGATGCCGTGGCCCTCGCCGGGGAAGATCACCAGGCTATTCGCCACGCCGACCGCGTTCAGCCCATGCCAGAACTCCAGCGACTGGGCGGCGGGACACTCCACGTCCCGCTCGCCCACGTAAATGAAGGTCGGGGTGGTCGCGTTCTTGATCGACCGGATCGGCGAGAGCCGGTCATAGACCGATGGATCGTCATAGAAGGTGGAGCCGAAGAACGGGACCATCCACTGGTCGATGCCGTTCTCTCCGTAATAGCTCGACCAGTTCGCTATGCCGGCGCCGGCCACTGCCGCCTTGAAGCGATGGCTGTGGGTGACGGCCCACATGGTCATGAAGCCGCCGTAGGAGTGGCCCATCACGCCAAGGCGGTTCTCATCGACCGGCGCCAGTGTCTCCACCGCGTCAATGCCGGTGAGGATGTCGTTAAGATCCCCGCCGCCAAAATCCTTGATGTTGGCGCGGGTGAAGGCTTCGCCCTGGCCATAGCTGCCGCGCGGGTTGGCCTGGAACACGAAATAGCCGTGGTCGATCAGGTCGCGCACTGTGCCGCGTGAGACATAGGTCGGGGTCACGGCAGAGCTCGGGCCGCCATGCACGATGGTGATCAGAGCGTGCTTGACGTTGGGGTCGACCTTGATCGGGGTCAGGAGCCAGCCTTGCACATCAAATCCGCCGTTGGTCCAGGTGACGTTGATCGCATGAACGTGGGGACCAAAGGCATCATTGTCGTGTGTCAGAGCGCGAGGTCCGGCCAGGTCGCTGATGACGATGTGCGGGGCCGTCTCAAAGGTCTGCACCGTCATCGCCGCGACCTTGCCGTCGGCGCTCAAGCTGATCCTTCCGTCTCCGGCGCTGTATGTGGCGGGGGCCTTTGACAGCACCTCGACCCTGCCCGTTGCGGGGTCTACCCGGGTTATCGCCGTGTCCGCGCCGATCAGGGCTGTCGCGCGGATCGCCCCGCCCCGCCAGTCGAAGGCGGTGAAGGAGCCCGCGTAACCCAGGGTGATGTCCTTGGGCGCGCCGCCGGCGAAGGGGACGGTGAAGAGGTCGCCCCCCACAGGGCCGTAGTCGCTCATCAGCCCGCCGATATAGGCGACCGTCCGCCCATCGGGGGAAATGCGTGGAAAATCCATCTGCACGGGCGGCGCGGCGATAACCCGCGTTGCGCCCGAGGCCGCGTCGACCGCGACCAGCTTGGCCACCCACCAGTTGTTGTCGCCGTCGCCCTTGGCGGCGGTGGCGACAAAGCCCTTGCCGTCGGGCGTCCAGTCGTACTCGTAGACCCAGGTGTC
>Ga0116231_10002019_pt1 | contig 42394 bp, 27 predicted proteins | sample S1TSphgellanicum_2_FD_89695 | JGI IMG/M metagenome (GOLD analysis project Ga0116231, IMG submission 89695) | Host-associated microbial communities from peat moss isolated from Minnesota, USA - S1T2_Fd - Sphagnum magellanicum MG | ecosystem: Host-associated > Plants > Peat moss > Unclassified... | reverse complement strand
GTCAACTTGTTCATGTTTATGGGTGGTGGGAATGGGGGAATAGTTAACTCTACGTGTTGTATAGTCAACTTGTTCATGTTTATGGGTGGTGGGAATGGGGGAATAGTTAACTCTACATGTTGTATAGTCGACTTGTTCATGTTTATGGGTGGTGGGAATGGGGGAATAGTTAACTCTATATGTTGTATAGTCGACTTGTTCATGTTTATGGGTGGGGATGGGGAAATAGTTAACTCTATATGTTGTACGAGGTAAACCTTGATGGAGGCCCAAATAGGGAGGTGTGGTGTGAGGTAGAGATGGTCCAAGAGTTTGAAATTCCAACAAAGAATGGGTGAGAGAACTTATAAAATATAGGCAATAATCCATAGGGATTCACAATTTCAGGATATGCAAGACTATGTATGAAGATAGGTGTTTGTTTGTTTGTTTGGATGTGACCATGTCATAACCCTCCCAAACCCTGGGCTCCCCCTCCCCCCCCACCCCTTTGCTTTTGATATCATTGAAAAGTCCTTGACAAGGCAATGTGCATGTTTTGTCAGTTTGCCAGCTTCAAACTGATGGAGAAAAAGGTATTGAAGGTATACTGATTTTCATCTCTGAAAATTAATTAGCTTTTAGAATCAGTTTTTTTCACAATTGGGTTTCATAAAAACTCTGAAATTAAGCTGACTTCAACTGGAGTAGCATTGGGATGGGTGACCTTTTACAGGGGGAGTTTAGATTATAATGTACTTGAGAGCCAAAGTGCACAGAGGCCCACCTAAGTACTTATTGTTATACTGAGTACTTACTCTGCACACTGCACCCAGCTTTGTCAAGTTTCTGCACCCATGAACCCCAAAAGCAGCTCCACCTTCATTACCTCCTCCTTCCTTCCTCATCACAACTAATAGAGGACTTTCTGTATCTCTCACTCATGCCAAAGACCCCCTTGTCTGCACTCAGATCCTGGGAAGGGGGCCACTGTAAGGGCCATGCCATATTTTTGCAGATAGATGGTCCAGGAATTTGCCTACCTTGTCATGTGAATGAGAAATCTTCAAGTTTTAGAAGCACACAACCCCAAAACAAAGCAGACACAATTTTGTTAAAAGCCTGTGTGACAAAAATCCTTGATCTACCATACCCAGTTTTTTCTAGGTATCAGGAAACAATGTAGCTAGCTAGCAGTGTTGGGCAGGTATTTTGAAAGTTTTCCAAAATTAGAGAAAATCTGGTTATAAAGAACTGCCAGTTCCATTCATTTCAAGGGAAGTGGCTTCCCATTGGTACTAAGAGAGCACCTCACGAATTCCCTAAGATTTTAAACTGATTAAAAAATTCTCAACTTTGCATTGCAGATAGGAAATCAACTTCTCGATGCCACCTTACTCATGAAGGGCTTTCCAGTCGTCACCAAGAACATAGCTGTGCTCTGTGATCTTGAGAGATCTCAATGTGACAAAACAAACAAACAACCTTCCTTAACAGTAGGACTATGTACAGCAATCAAAGTCATGTCCATAGAGCAGCTGTGACTTCATATACTCTGCATCTAACTTAATTCATAAATCTAATGGGTGTGGAATCTAAATCCACTGGCTATCTAACCTGAATAATTAGCACCCATTTATCCAGTAAGCACGTTCTTGACTCTGACTATGTGGAGTAACGGAGGGATTAGTACAGCAATATGAGGAGATTCATGATCAAACATCTAAGCATCCTCTTATTATTCGTTTGTCCATAGTGGTACACACTACATGCCTGAAATTTGTGCCGGATGTAGCTGCAAGTGACAATCTTAGAACTATTAAAAATTTATGCAACAAGTGGACAAAACATTCTTGTTAGTGCACTGCTGCTGGTGGGTACAAGTGTACATAGTGCCAACTGGCAGGTCTTGAAATTGATTAGGGTTACATCTCTGAGTCTGTTACATGAACACGCAAGAGCAAAAATTGTAAGAAGATGAGAGATGCATGCTTGGATGGCTACTTCTAAATCCTCCTGCTTCCCCCACCTAGGTAACTACTAGCTACCTTTGTAAGTGGGTAAAGGCCAGGCCACACCTGGTGTTTGCACCAGTGTTAGTCTAATGTTTAGAGTGTTTAAAACACCAAACAGTCCACACATGCAATCTTACCTAACACCAAGTCCGAGTTGGCATATGACATGGTAAAAGAGTTAATTTGGTGTTAAGAGCCAATGTTGTCAAATATTGAAATTTCCTACAAAAGAGAAAGAGAAAGTGATATTACATAAAACATCAAAACCAAAGCAATTAACTCAATGTTAGTTAGTGCTCATTCCTCCCCCCCCCCTCTCTCTAATTCTTTGACTCTCCATCTCCCCTCACTTGCATGTTCAATGTACAAAGGTGCAAAGCGTTCAAGTTTCCTCCTCTTCAACATTCTATCACATTTTGTATAGCTCCTACACAAATGTCAATGTCACTCTATTGCAATTTGCAAAGCTCCTATAGGATTGCAACACTCAACTGTCTACTCCAACAAAACATTCAAACTATATTCTATGTTATGCATGCAATTTGCAAAACTCCAATCTACATTGAAAATCTATTACATTGTGGTGAAGGATGATCTTTGTTGAAGAAGGTCGATCTTTGACGATTTTCTTCAATCAAGACTTGGTGATTTCCTCTAATCTATATCATGTGGACATTTGATGGTGAGCACTTGAATTTCAAAAGTTGTTAACAACAATTGAATTGCATGCATTTCATGAGGAGTCAAGAATGTTTTCAATCACCTTCACCAAATGGCAACAACAACAAGTGTTGCAAATGGCACTCCAAGTAAATTTGAACTCCCTTGATTCCATTGCTATTTTTTTGCAAGCATTCACAAGCCCAACATACAAATGAAATAACAAGTTCAAGGAAATCATGTATAGAAAACAAAACTTGAAATGTATGAGGAATAGTGAGAAAACTTGATATTACTTTCCAAACATCATAATCCTTGGTGAAGATAACATGAAACTATCAAGTCCACATCAAAAGAACAAAGGGAATCACAAAGTTGTAGACTTGGATTGTGTAAAAATCAAAGCAAGAAAACCCATACACACCCATTATGAAAATTTTAAAATCCTTGCATTCAACAATGCAAAAAAAGTTAAGCACGTGAAGCTAACTTGGAAGTTGTTAATTAAAGAGACAATATGGATATGATAGTGACAAATGGAAATACATCTCAAAAGTTGTAATGGCCAATGGTCATTCAAACCATCATTACAATGGATTGGTTTACAAAATGGGGTCTCTTTATGACAACCACAAGAAAACACATGATGCATGAGTGTTACAAGCCATAATAAAGAATGTTAAGACATGTCTATAAAAGACAAGGTCACGCAAAGATGACTTTAAAACTTTAACATTTAACTTTAACTTTGAGTTCATTAATGTGTTCAGGAACAATAGACCCTAATTCAATCCTCCACATTCAATAAATTTCATGAATCCAAATGACAATGTGTATTGTGCACCACCTTATTGGATGATTTTTCATGATGTGAAGACCTTGAATTCAATGAAGAATTGAATAATGATATGCAAATGAAAAAACAAAACTCCCTTTAAAGTTCATGATCCAATCTTACACTATGCAAAACATTTGAGGAAGGGCATAGTTAGGCAATGCCTCCCAATCTCCACATTTCTAGGTAACATATACTAATGAATCTTTCTCCCCCTCCCTTCCATTGGACTCACAACCCCTTTAACAATTTTATCGTTTGGTAGATCCCAAAATTTTGTCTTACATTTCCAAGTCCAAATATAAAAGGAAGAAAATCTATATCAAATCCATTAACAAAGAAATTGCGCAAATAGTGCATAATCCAAGAAGAGATGGAAATATTCCCTTATCATGCAAGGGCAGTTACAAGTTATGGTCTACTTATATTTTCATCATAAGGTGTTTTTTCAACATTGTTCATGATTAAAATGGTCCCCAAAATTATTTGTTTCATAAAATTAAAAAATGATATTCACTTTTATGAAGAATATTATTATACTACTAAACCCAACTTGAATCACAATTATCTTATATTGACCAAATGATGAATTTTACAATTTTCATGTATTTTTGTCACATTACATATTTAATATGCAAATGGACTTTGATTTTTCATTTTTTAAATTATTTTTCTAAAAGGACTCATTTAAAAATTGTGCATGGGATTAATAGTTAAAATTATGATATGAAGTATCATTGAAAAGCATTTGATATTTGAATGGACTTTGAATGGTGTCAAAATGACCCAATTTTCAAAAATCCTTATAGAGGAAACATTTTTGCGACCTTTTCATTTTATTACATTCTTTTTGAGATATATAGTTTTTTAAGGAGTCTTTTCTTTGAATTTAAAAAAAAATGATTCAATGAATTGTCATGGGAAGAGGATGGTGTTCATCAAACACATTTTTTAGTTAATTTTTTTGTATGTAATGAACTCTTCAAGTGCTAAAAAAATCCACCATAACTTGTAACTACTTGACACATAACAAACAATACACAACTAGTTGTAAACAATTCTTGTAGTTAATCTTAACATAATGTTGGGAGCACATGGGTCAAAGACAATCAACTTTAAGGCATAAAAGTCAAGTATTGAAGCAATTGAGAAAGGCAATGTGGATTACACTTTTAGAGGTGGATCACTTACATAATGAGTTGGGACATGCAACAGTGATTATTTCACCATGTTTCAGCAGTTTGCTTCACTTTAGGCAATGTCAACAAATTGCCAATACAACTTGTAAGTTGAGATATTAATATTGGTCAATGCAAGTGTAGTCCTCAATTAATTCCTAGGATACACGAATGGAAAAATAGAAATAAAAAAAGAAAGTTAAACATTAATTACATTCGGTGTTTATAAGTACAAGGTTGGTCACCAATTCACACCAACAACGTTACATAGCACCAAATCTTAGGTGTCATCTAATGTGGAACTAGGTGTTATCTTGGTGTTAAAGTAATGGTAGGTCGATGGTAAGTTACCATGAGATTTTCAAGAATTCTAGATTTTGGATTGAAAAATTAGTGTTTCGTAACACCCTCTCCCCCCCCCCTTCCCAAAGGTCATTTAACTCATTATTTGGTCCCCCTTGGCACCATTGAAAATTTCCTATGAAAATTTCTTGATTACATGTTCTTAATTATAGTATGGGATTAAAAAAAAATAGTTACTTAACCATAAGCTTTATTAAGCTTTATTGAACCTAGACTGTGAAACATAGGTTGAAGATGTGATGTCCTTGGGGTGATGTGAAGAATGGAGCCCAATTCCAAAATTTTAATAAATTTTTAAGAGAAATTATTCCATAGATTAATTGGATGCCCATACATGTCCTATGGGAAAATTGGATTCTATTAATGAATTGAATATGACAAAAGCCAAGATTTTATCTATGTTATATTTAATAAATAAATATTGTTAAAAAGAAATTGTTTTTGGATAACATGTCCCATTCCCCTAAAAATAATGGTCGAAAAGAAAAATTGGTAGTACTTAGTGCCAATTGTGCCTCTCAATGAAGTACCAACTTGACCATAAGTAAACATCCCTTACTTTTAAACCCAAGTTGGATTGGGTAATATCACTTTAACTTGATTAAAAACCTATGATTAACACATGGAATATAACTTGATTGCTAAACGCAAGTAATTTTTAGTTTTTAAAGTAAGAATTTCTAATATTATGCCATTGTGGAATGCTCCTTTGGTGCTAACTAGAACTAATTTAGGGTGGCAACTATATAGATGCCACGTGGTGTTTTGTATGAATAGTTAGGATTCTTACCACTAAAGGTCCTAACACTAAGTGTGAAGGAACCTTAACTTGACAACAATTCTAATGATCTTGCAATATAACATGTTTAACACCTCACATGATCACAATTAAATATAAATAATTACTCTTCATTCTTCTTATATATGATGGGTGCATGGTAGATTTATTAAACTTGTTCCTAACTTTGCACATTATGTTGATGTTGATAATTCCTTGTGACTCAATATCACTATCTTGCAAACCCTATGAAATAGTTTACAAGATATATGAGCTTGATCAATAATCAATTGCTCAGTAATCTAAACAATAGAACATATCTAAATAATATGAATGAAAGATGACAATGAAATAAAGGCATATGAATCAAAAGTACAATTATCATCTTGGGCCAAGGTCAAACGTACAAACTTGCTTTCCAAGGGAATAATTTGCAATCAAACTAGCCCTCCATTGATAATATAGAAGATTCATGATTTAACAAACAAATGGAAAGAAATATAAGAGCTCTTGAGTTAGGAGCCTTTAATCTACTAATTGAACCTACTAACAACCAATACCTAAAATGTTTAATTCATATGTTATATTTTTTCTACTTCTTTACTAATATTGTGGATTTACATATCCCTATAATAATTGTATTTTTAAAAAATAAACATAACCCTATTATCTAACTAATTATATATATATTTTTACCCAACAACCAATATATGGGACTATACATGTTTACTCACATATGTTGTAAATTCAAAAAAGAGTGTTCCCCCTAAACCACATCCATTGGGTCAATATTTGAATTTAGGAAAAAAAAACTTCAATCACAAGGAGAAATTTTATATAATTGGAACATTTCAAATTTTAAACATGTGAAAATCAACTAATCCCAACAAGGAATGACCTTCAAATAATAAGAATGTTTACAAAAGTCATGAACTTGGTAATTAAAAAACATCTACATGACAATATGCCACCAACACATGCACTGAGTTTACATCACATAAGTGCCATTACCACATTGCACGAAGAATTGGAATAAACTAAAAACTATATGGAACTTGAAAGAGGTTTGCATTTTCATAGGACTTGAGTTAAAAGGATGCTAATAAGGTAGCCCAATGAATACTTCATAAAATTTCATTTGACATTTGGCAAAAATTTTAATGGTTGTACAACAAGGTAGATTTCTAGGTTGCGATGGTTTTGTTCTCTTAAAAGCTTTGAAGTTGAATGTGAACATTTTTTTCATGCCATGATGTAATCCATAGATGTTTTGTGCACATTAACATCTTGCACACTTTCAATTTGCATCATCTACATTAATGTTGAACCACATCCACTTCTTTTTTCCTTGATATGAAATTGTGGAGCTCAAACAACAAGCAATAAACACATCATAATAAATCATACATGTAATTTTGTTTTCTTAAAAATTCTTTGGAAGTTTAAATTATATAAGATACATTCTCAACAACTAAATTGCCCTTCTTGTGCTTGCAATTGTATAAGAATTTTGAAATTGAATGAGCTTCCCCTTCTTCTTCATGCACATGTAGTGTCATGAGCAATGGAAGTAATGGGTACCCCTTTTCTTTAACAAATATGGTGGTGCTCCATCTTGTGACCGAACAACCATTACATCAAAAAATCCCCCATTTAATGCATATTGATACAACTTGGAATTCCTCAACACATGAAAGTCATTCACATTCCTAGGTAATCCCACATAAACATCCATGAACCTTTTTTGGTTGTCCACCACTATTTGTGCAATCACACTACATTTGTTTGTCTTGTGAAAGAAATAGTCCTCAAAGTAAGCATTAGATGGTTTTGTGATATAATATGAGTGCCATTTATAACATCCATCACACTATTCATGCCACACCAATTCTTAAAATACACCATCACAACTTGCATCTTACCACCTATAGGCTACATTATGAGTTTTTTAAACACTAAATTGATTTCCATTACCACCTTGCAAAGCACAAGAACAATAGTGGATAATCTCAACAAGAATTGCTTTTTTATACCTTGTATCATGTTTTGATATTAAAAGGCCTTGATTAATTACAAATGGGGAAAGGTATCCTTGGACATTTGAAAGTGTTCAATCCACCTACTCTTATCATATTCCAACCCAATGTCCAAGCTCCTCATCAATTCCCAACAAACCACATGACATCATATAATCATATATATTGTAGCAAAGGTCAACAAAATTTGAGAGTTCAACCAAGGGTCTAGTTTTAATGCCTGAAATTCAAAGAACATTCAAAAACTCAATTGAGGAATAAAAAATAGCTCTTGTAAAGCTTCAATCAACAAAACAAAACTAGCAACCAACAATGACCACTCTTGATCCATCAAAATCAACATTGTGACACTTGAAATTTGTGATGGATGAGTGAAATAAAAAAAAAAATGTTTGGAACTTTCTTTCAAATTGTAATACAGAATGTGAAAAGCAATTGACCTATGTGTCACTAGTTAGAAGGACATACATGTGATTTAATTGTCTTTGTGTTTTTGCAACTCCTCCAATTTTGATGATTTTGGCAACTTTTGTGTCAAGTTGCAAGAGTGACCACAATAAAAATATAGTGCAAGCATATAAAGAGTGCAACAAACGAACAATAAAATTTGACAAGAGAGAGTTCTCTCAATGTTGCAACAACAATTAAATGCCAAAATTAAAATGAACCAACAACATGAAATCATGTGAGACAAAAAATAGAAAACAAATGAAATCATTAATGTGAGCTTATGACAATGACAATGACAAAGAACATACCACAAAACAAAGAAGATGAAATCATTTATTTTTAAAAAAAGGATGTGAGAGATTTCTGTCAATGTTATGCCAACAAAGAAATGCTTCAAACTTGCAAAATAGAATCTTCCAAACAAATGACAATAAAACAATTCAAACAAATAACAACATGAGAGCTTGCAAGAGTGACAACAACGCAAAATAGAGTGCAAAACATAGAAGATCAAACAAACAAACAAACAAAGGATGAAAGAAAAAAAGAAATTTACTTCTCACAAGCATGGTTTAACCTTTAGATTTTAGTTCGACCAAACAACAATATTCATAGTTGTCATTGGAAAGTAAGTGTGAACAACCTCCTTGTTGACGATGGTAATCACCAACCACATTGTTCACAACATTATTTTGTCGATGAGGTCCCCATTGTCCCAATTTAACCTATTGAGCAAGTTTGATCGATCCTTCAAAAAGAAGGCATGTGCATTTAAAAAAAAAATCCATAGCCAATTTTGCCTTCATTGATTGATATTTGTGTTTGAAAATTTGATGTTGTTGATATTGAAGCCTTAAAGGTCTTGGTTAAATATTATGATGGTCACAATTTCATCTTCAAAAATGTTAAATGGGCACATTCACAAATTAAGGAGCCAATGTGCACCTTTAAATATTTCTTCATCAATGTTTAAACAATTTCAAAAAGCTTACATGACAATGCAAGGTTGGCCAAATGATGCTTAAATATTTTTCAAAAAATGATTAAACATTGTTTAAATGATGTTTTTTATTAGCATTGTAAAAAGTTGGTTAGAATGTTTTTAAAATTCTTTTTTAACATTTTATATTCATTGGATTACTTTCAAATTTATCCAAATGTTACATTGATATATTAATAACATTGTTGCATAAATTTATTGAGCATTCGTAAAACTTGGAATTGGACATGATTTTAATTCTTTAAACCTAAGTAGTGGTCACATCAAGTGGCTATGTAATTCATGAATGTACCCATGATCATATTGTAAACAAAATTATGGATCTTGACTTTTAATAAGTTGTAACTTATGGATTGGTTCATCAGTATGATTTTTTATGTGGATTTTCTAAGAATTTCATTAGGAAATATTTGTAAGGGATTCAATATGCCTTGTGCCAAATCATGAAAAATCCTTAAATGAAATTGTCTCGAAAAAATATTTTGTAAATTTCTAGGTGTGAATTTATTTTGATGGTCAAAATTGATGCATTTTTCTTGGAAGTTGATATCATTTTAGAAAAACGTAAATTTTTATGTTGGATTTGGGCACACATGTGAAAAATAACAATCTATAGTTGGGTTTAAACCTATAATGGAAAAAAAAGAATTGAAATGAATATGGATTGTTGTTGTTTAACTATTTATTCATCTTGGGGTTTGAAAAATAGAAAGGGATTTACGATGATGTGTTCATTTGCCAATTTTGGTCCATCAATTCACACATTCACTTACACATTATACAAAAACCAATGGAATCACCATGCTCTGATCCATTACAAATAATGTGCTTGAAACTCATGATAATTGCCCATGGGGTTTGTCCAATGTTAAAAATTTAGTAACTTCCATGACATATAGAGGACAAAGAACATGGGATTTTTCATGTATTGGATGTTACATCATAAATCAAATTCTTAAATTAAATTGTCCATGTGGCCTTTCAAAACCTAAATATAATTCTTGTGCCAATCTATGACTAGTGTCATGGATGACATCCCATAACCTACACGAATGTAGGTCATAAGAACATAGTTTACAATTATTATTTTAGTGACGATGGTAACATCAAAGCTAGTATGGGGGGGGGGGCAATTATAAGGTTAATAAGTTTCATCCTATTGATTAGATTTCAATTTGGAATCTTTTCTAAATGGAATAGAAAGACGTCCTTTTTTAATCTATGTATGTTTAGATAGATTCCCCATGGATGCATTTCACCATGAAATAAAGAGGCAAATGCAATTGTTCATGGTGAATATGAAGAGGCAATGATTGGTTGAGATGGCTAAATGGGAGGATGGCCAATGGGAGTTTCCCCATGACATGAAGAGGAAAATTCATTTTTTCATGTGGTATTGAAAGGTATTGATTGGTTGGAAAATTTGTTTTGTAATTGAAAATTAATCTTCAATGAGAAAATTCAATAACTTTTGCTACATTGGCTAGTAAATGACAAAACAACCACCTACATGCACATTGTTTTGCCGATGGTTTTTTAATGATACCAAAAGCACAATGAAGGGCCCCATAGTTTAGGAAGTTTAATTTGTGATCACAAACAAAATAAACACCTATCTTAATATATAGATTTGAATTCATTCAATGGAATTTGAACCCAATTGAATTTAATTCAATTTGCATGTAATGTCATTCAATATTTTCATTAAAATGAAATTTGATTCCACATAATTGAATTAGTTTTTTCATCTTTTCAATGTCACTAATAATGCATAATAAAGTCAAAGCCCAAGTGATTAAATATACAAATATGATATTTCATTTACCATTACACCAAAACCTAACATCCATGACCAAGACAAAAAGTTTTTAGTTGGAAGACAAGTGATTATATTGACCATATTTGACCAACTATTAAAAAAAATAATAATAAATAAAAATTAAAAAATAATATATATATATATATATATATATACATAGTTACATGATTATAAAAAAAATAGATTGAACTTTTGACTTAATTATTTCAAGATAATAAATTTGTGCACATTTTGAAACCAAGGGCAATAATTTTTTTAATTTAATTATGAAATTCAAGGCTCATGAATTTACTTTCATTATGATATTTAAAAATCATTTGAATTTATTGCCAAGTCCAAACATGAAAATTAATGCAATTTATTTTCATTTTCATTTATAATTTATAAAATATTAATATAAAATCTTAAAATAAAATATTTTGATTTGAAATTAAGAACATGTGAAATTACATAATTAACATTACATCATTGTAATTAAAGACATTGTGAATGTTTTTTTTTGGTGAGACAAATGGTAATGTGAATCTCAAATGTTTTTTTGAAAAAGTCCTACAAAGTTGCCAAGTTTTGAAGATTAACCAATTGAAATCGTATATCTAGATAACAAGTTTTAACACGTCACAAACATATAACAAGAAGGTCCAATCACATATTTATAGTAATACCTTGGCAACTTTGGCATTAAATAATTACATTTTAACATATTAAAAAAATATTAACCAATCATCATTAAAATTCTTGAAACCTTAAGCCAACACATGCCAAAAATTTTGGACATTACACATTACTGAAGGTTAAAGTTGTCATCTCCACTCGAGTTCTTGTAACCATTCCACTTGAATTGTGGCTTTACATAAAATTGGAGACAACATAATTTACTAGAGTTGTGCATTTGTGTGTGATCTAATTATGTTGATGATGAGGTCAATGACCTTTGCATCCAATGTAGCTAGTAGATTTATTACCATTGCATTCATACCAAAAAAATTCTTTGGGATTTATTGGTTCTTTTTTTGGGAAAATGTTGATTTTTTTGGTTTGGTCATAATTGTAAACTCATCATTTACAAAGCTCATGTATGAAAAGGAGCCATGATGGGATCAAAGTTGTTGAAAAATGATGTGATGTGCCCATTTTGTGTATATTGTCATGTTAATGACCATTTGAGTGCATTAGTTTTTCTATTTGGTTAAACATGAACAATTTTTTAAAACCTAGTTTTCCCTTTAGATGCATGGTAATTGAAAAGGGATTTGGTCACCATAGTTTTTGTAATTGAAAATGTTTTGATCATCAAAGGTTCAAAGATCAATACCCATTCAATTTGCAGTAATCAAAATAGATTTTGGTTGTCTAATTAATGGTGGATTAATTTGTATCATTGATCTAATGAGTGAATTTGGGCCACTTTTTGGTCACCATTCGAGCAAGTTTATTTAACGATTGATAATCAATAACATCCATTGTTGACTAAAATTAATCTAAATCATAGTTATTAAAAAAAAAACTTTCAAAAAAAAAAACTAACCCACTTTACTTGTGTTGGGTAATAAAAATGGAACATGCATTCTAAACTCACTTTTTGCTTTAAAGTGTGTGGGCTTTGTGTTATTTAATAAACAATCATTGCCATATACCTTGGTAAAGAGGGGTGAAACCTTTATATTTGAAGTTTTGGATTATCATATTGGATGTATAATTGGTGTTAAATTTCATTATATAACTCTTAAGGTGCAAGTAGACTTTAATATTATATATTAATTTCTTTAATCAATTTTTTTTCTTTTTTTAATGGAGGGTAGGTGGATTGTGTGGGAGCCATGGTACTTGATAATTTCAAACAATCTAGGTAAGGGGGTCCATTCATAGTAATAGGAGCCAAATCACTTGTTGATTGTAGTGAAAACTGCACCTCTACTATTTTGAAAAATCACCAATAATTATATATAATGAATTATTTGTTCATATTTTGGGGTTTTGCTTGTCTATTCATGAAATTGATATCCTATAAAGTTGGAGTCATTTCATCATGTTATTAGAGTCCTTTGTCATACACAAAACACTTTTTGATAGGGTTTTTTTAAAGATTATAAAATTTGAATGTGTTTTTTGTTATTCAAACAATCACCAAATGTTTTCACTTTATTATGGGCTCTAATATACTTCATAAGAAGGGCCACATGAGTTTATATTTTTAAATGCACATGTATTGAATCCTTTGAATGAATGTTGTTAATTTTTATTTCAAATGTCCTTAATGGTTCAAAAGGTTCAAAATTTGTAATCATTGTTGAAAAGAAAAACGTACATTTGACTATAATTTAGGTCTTCATGAATAATAATAATAATAATAATAATATGGGTCATGTTTGGTCACAATATTGATATTCAGTCTTAGAGATTACATTTAAAATATAGTTTTGATATTTAATAGACTAATCCATGTAGGACATGTGTAAAATGCAGTCCTTGGTAAGGACTCCAACCTTGGTGCATGTGGCTTCGTTTACTGTGAACGGACCCAAGGTGGAATGGAAGTTTTACAACAATGTCATTTCATATTGCAAGGATAAAATGTTTTTTCATTTGGGCTATTGATGCGATGGTAATGGAAGAGTTCGTGTTGCGATGTGTTCAAAAACATGAACATAATACAAGGCATTATTTGTCACTTGTGGGGGAATTGTCCTTCAACCATTAGATTGCATGGTTACATTAACCCCTAATGGGCCCATAGAGAACGTGGCCATTGAAACATCAAACCCTTTGGTGGATGGAGAATTTACCTTGACGTCTCAAGTGGAAAGGGTCCAAATTTGCACCCACCTACAAATAACATGGAGGGTTCCAATAGATCCACGAATAATAACAATTGAACATTTTGACAAGTCTCATTATAGGAGGGATTGAATTCAACAAAAAAAAGGAGTTGGACAAGAAGTGGGCAACTTTGTTTTACAAAACAAACATCCCTTTCAACATTGTGAAACATGAAAGCTATGAAAACATTCCTAAGACAATGCATTCATAAAAACTATGAAAACAACCTTAAAGTCCCAAACCACTATAAACCCCCATTGTATCATGGATTGTGCAAAAAATTGTTAAAGTAATCCAAGGTTGATGTGTTCAAATTTGTTGTTGAGAGGATGTGAAATTCAAATCAAAAGTATGGAATCACCATTCATTCTGATGGTTGGGACAATGTTGTATGACATCCAATATTATTGAATGCAATGTTTATTTGTCCTAATTGGGATGTATTATTAGGTTTCATTGACACAATGGGGGAACATAAGGATGCCCTCTACATATGTAATGCCTTGGCTAGATACATTGAAATCATTGGAGTTCACAACATTGTACAAATTTGTATAAATAATATTTCAAACATGCGGAATGAAGTTAACCTTTTCATTCGTTGTTTTCCAAACCTTTACTTTCAAGGTTGTGTAGTTCATTGTTTGGACAAGTACTATTGGAAGATTGAGGGAAATAACTCAATTTGTGAAAAAGGAAAAAAAATATTGTTTCTTTCATATGACAACAATATGCACCACTTGCAATCATTCATTCTTATGAGATTAACTCATTGTTTGAAAACCCCATTGAGATGAAATTTGCAACCAATTTTTTAATGATTGACCAATTGTTAGAGGTGAGATTTGTTATTGAACAAACTATCATCAATCATGAATGAACAACCTATTTCAACACATTGCATCACACCCATGGACATAGGTCCCAAGGCGAGATATGTTTGAACAAACGTAAAGAGGGGCAAGTTTTGGGATACTTGTGCCAAATTGGTGTTCATGGTAGAATTGGTTTTAGTGGCATTAAAGGCATTCAATGGCAAATGAACATTGCATGGGGAGGGCGTGTGGCATGTCATGTAGACATTGGAACATGTTTTATCATTACAAAATCAACTATTTTCATTATCATCAAGCCTTGTATATGTGGTCAAACATCAAATTTACCATTGGTGGGGGATGCTAGTAATTGACCTACATTATGTAGGAGCCCTTCTCAATCCATACTTATTGGTTGAAGCCCACCTCCATGATGATGTAGATGCCATGGAATTATTCAACTAGGTGTTATGAAAAAACATTAGTAGCTCAACAACCTATGCCCAAGCTTTAAACAACTTTGTTGACTTGTTGAAAGTTGAGGGCCCTTTTTTGATAGCCTAGCCCCCACTTGACGACCTCAACTTGCTCCCACATGAATGGTGGGATTTGATTGGAGTTAATGGATGCACATTTGCACCCATTACCCGTTGCATTTTGGCACAAATGTGTTTTACATCATCATGCAAGTGGAATTGGAAGTCATATTTATTTGTCCATAGCAAAGTGAAAAATTGACACATGTTGGAGTGGGTTAAGGATTTGGTGTGCATTTACATTAATAACAAGTTATTAATGTTATTAACTTGTTACTTGGTGCTAACCCCATTACTAGTACAAGAAGAATATGTTGTTTAACGACCTTATGTTGAATATCAATGGAAGTTTAGACAAATGTAACACAACAAATGAGGACCTTTTAATGTCAAATGAAAACAAGGACCAACATGACCCCTTTGAATTCTTAAGTAATGACTTGTCGAAAAACCTTCCATTTTCAAGATTGTTGTTTGATGCAAACATTTGGGAATGATTATGATCCAATGTTGGGAGTACAAAATTAACGTGTCACCCAATGTTGCTTCACAGTAGGTGGAACTCCCCACCTTTAAAACATCCATTGAACATCAAGTTGAAGCCTCCTATTGCATCCACCAAGATTGTACATGCCCCAATGGTCAATGATGAAGTCACACACCTACAATCAATAGGTTCCACCAATCTTGTACTCCCACAAATATGAACACTCCATTAACAATAATGGATTTGATGGTGGGTTCAGGGATCATTGATACCATTACACATCTAGTAGCCCAAGACATGTTAATTGAGACACCAAATTGCAATTTGGGCCTTTCGATCAATCCTATGAATCATGTATTTGAAGCCAAACTAATAATGACATTGAATCTATGGGTGGGCTTAGATACCACCACTTACATAGTTGAACCCCAAACAAATCATCAATGTATGCCCATTCATGAAATTGAAACTCAATCAACACAACATGCTTTAGATTTTAACCACAAATTAATATCTAAATACCTATTATGTCAAACACATTTTCAACCCCAAGTGGGGTTAAGATTGGCCATGGTGGTTGTTTCCATGAATCTTCTTTATTTGTTTATTTGAGATTCATCCACACATTGGTCATTTGAAGGAAGAGGCTAATTGATAAAACAATGATGGTTTTCATAAGTATACGTGATTATGATTGACTACATATGGATGGCATTGTGGATATTTATAGACGTCATCCCACCAAACGAATTCTAATGAAACAAATGGGGTAGAATATCATCATGACCTTATGTGGGACAAACATTTTAAGATTGGAGGAGTGGTGTAATGATCACAACAACACATTCTGGGTTTTGCGAGTGACTTTTACAACTACATATTAGTCAAGAAGGACATATGCAATTAGTGATAAGTGACTTGTTAAACCCATGTCGTTTCACCCATTTAGTTGCAAGGGATGTTCAATTGTAAAGCCTAATCATTTAAATGACTAAGATTTTAAAAATTTCTTATAATAATGAAATTCCATGTCATCATTAACCTTGGTATGATGTGTAAAGTGCATGCCATTTCAACTTAATCATTTTATTCAACTAAATGTTATAAAAGATGCCTTCATGGATGGATGACATGCGTCAAAAACCTATAACAGATTATGAATGGCACATGACCAAAGGGTGCAAATTTTTTAAGGTGTACCAAAATCTTATCATAACATCACCATTTTTGTTTTTTTATCTAGTCTTTTTTACCATGTAAAGACACATTTATGGATGATTATGATGGAATCTAAAATTATAATAGTCTAAAATATAGTCCTTCTGAAAATTTTGACAACTTTTGATTCATTATTTTTTATGGGGATCAAAATATAGGGTAAAAAAGGACTACAGTAAGGATTCATCCTGTGTGGTACACATTTATAAGATTTTCACCCCAAAAGTCAACCTAGTTTAACCCATGTAACTAGCATAACCAAAAATCAACCTAACTTAACTAGGTTGGTCAACCTAACTTAATTCACTTAACCAAAAGGCAATTTAACTTAACCTAGCTAGGTTAACTACCTATGTTAGGCAACTTAGGCTCCTTAAACCTTTAAACTAGGTGGCCTAAATTTAAAAAAATGTTAGACTCTTAATCCAAAAAGTTTAGATTAGGTTATCTAACCTAAATTAAATGGCATAGGTATCATAAGTTGTAAGAGTGAGGACTTAAACCCCTCACCTTCATTTTGGGATTCAAGTCCTCATCCATTACATTACCACAATTTTTAATACTAATTATATTTAACACAAAGTTATAAAGGTTCAAAGTGTTTAACCTTGAATTAACCTTGGCCACCCTAGGTTGACCTACCTACTACCTACCAACCTAACCTAGATCACCTGGACCTCCCTAGGTTGACTTAAGATGAATTAATTTGTCAACTTATACTACTCACTAATCTAGCCTAAGTTAATTTAAACATTTTTAGGCTAAAACATAAATTAACCTAGGATCTTTATGTCGCATCTAATTGCATCATAATTGCATATGGTTGCACAAACTTGAGGTGGTTACAAACTTGATAAAATATTTTGTAATGAAGCTACTTAGGTTGACTTAGCAAAAAACCTAAAGTTAGGAACCTAAGCAAGCCTACCTAGGTTAACATATTAGTAGGGTTACCTATTCTACATATATTTAAAGATATTAAATGTAGTAATTTTCTTGTGTCTAGTTAAATAATTTACAAGGTATCTTATATTACAAAGTAGGTTTTAACTAAGTAGCCAACATACATAAGTTAACTTAATAGGTATGTTAACCTTAGCTAGTGCGTTAAATAGTTAAAAAATCAAAGAATTATGTGTCATCTTTTTCAAAATGATTATTAATATTGTAGTCATAATTATAAGTTAACAATAAATTATTTAGTACACATATGCATGTGAATTCATGATTGTGTACATAGAAGCACATTAAGGGTGAGCCATTTTTCACCAAAAAAAGGTGATGTATAACAAGTATTATAATACGTAGTAAGTTAAAATCTTGATGGTATACTTTGGCTACCCTAAACATAATAAAAAAATTAATTAATTTGCATGACAACATTTTGGAACTCAAAGTTCACTTTGGGTCAAAATTAATCTTGATCCAATGGTTAGATGAAGAGGATTGGATAAAATTAATGTACATACAATATATAACTTATAGTTTTTCAATGGCCATAGGGCCTCATGTTTGTGGTTCATGAAACATTACTAAACAAAAAAAAATTGAAAAAATATTGCAATGCCCATTTATAAAATGTTTTCCTTTTTGATATGGTAGCGGTGTTTTTCTTAGAAATAAGATATTACAATGCATTATTGTTTAAGAATGTAAAAAACACACTTTTTTTGAATGAACTTTCATCCAAAAACTTTAAATCTTTAAATGGTCCTAGATTTAATTCATGTATGTCAATATTATACACCAAAAAATATTTCACCCACGAATTCCACTCACAACTTTAGTTTTGAAGTATATATGCAAAATTTTCAAACTCTATGATAAGTATTATTTTGTCACAAATATACTCCATACATTCAAGTTTTTCATTGTTTGTTGGATTTAAAAAAAAAATGATTAGATGAGATTTAAAGTTAATCAAATATACTTAAAACAAGCAAAAATGATTCAAGATGTGATGTCCATAGATTACCCAAAAAAATAACTGTAAAAATATTATATTTGTTATTACAATTTTTGGGGGGCTTAATGTGCTTTCATTCGACTTCAAAAACCTCATGGCACATAAAAAATTATGGCATGCCATGACAAATATTGGTGCCATGAATTCAAGACACAAAAATTTATGGTGTCACAAAAAATCATGGATTGCCATGAAAATTTGTGACACCTTGTTGCCAAATGGCATGCCATGTCATCATCACATGGAAGATCGAATCATTATTAATTGCAAAGGACAACAATGTTTTCACTATCCAATAAATGAGATTAATTCATCAAATCAATGACATGAATCATGATGTTGACAAATAAGACATCATCTTGTTGGCATATAACATGCCATGTCACCATCATGGGAGATTGAGTAATTATTAGTTGCAAAGGTGGATGGTTCAACTTGCAAGTAACTAATTAATGAACAATTTTTTTAAAAAAATGATAATTTACCAAAAAAATCAACAAGTTGTTATATTGAGTACAATTCCAAAACCATGATGCCATGTGACATGTTGATGTATTTTTCCATTATTTAGTGATTGTTATGACTAAATAGTTATAAATGTAGTTTAAAAAACAATAGTCATTTTTGTGTCTGGTTCAAAGGATAGGATTTATTATAGTGAGGGTCAAGTTTTTCGATTTGCATCTTGATGTAAAGAGCTACATTGAGGGATTGGATATCATTTCTAACATAATGACTAACCAATAAATGCCTCATTTTATCCAAAGTAGTGTATGAATCATCATGTTGACTAATAATCAAATATTTTATTACCACCACAATGCCAAAACATGTCTTTTATGATCGGTCCTACTTGACAATATTCATTTTTCTAATCATTTAAAAATCATTTATGCCATTTTTTTGGGTCATTTTTCCTATTGTAGTCGAATAGGACAAGTTGTAAAAGACATGTGGAATGCCACATTATCATGTTGTGAAACTATAAGTTGTTGTTCTAGTCACAAAAGTCAAGATATTTTTAATTAACTAATTTTAATTTATCTAAAACATATTATTATAATTTCAAGAATAATAATATATCTATCTAATAAAGCCCACTAGTTGTCATACTAATTATAGTTGAAAAGCCATGATAGCACATGACATCTCAATGGCCTTTGTAACTACATAGTGATTTTTATGACGAAGTAGTTACAATTTTAGTTGAAAAGGATAATAATCATTTTTTTGATCGGTCATAAAACCCATAATGTGTTGTTGTGGATGATGATCAAGACATTGAGATTAATGATGATGGCAAAGAGGCACCAAATGTCAATGTCTATCATGAATCATGACCCCAAAATACCAATCCCACAATTGGTCGTGGTTCCACATCTAGAATCATTAGAGTATCGCAATCTTGCACTATTTAAAGGGGTTAACCACTATGGAATATGCACAAATTGGTTGATATCCCTATCCACATGAAGGTCTGCATATATTTTTGTTTGAACTACATGCTTTTATGTAAATAAATTTGCTACCATTTGATTTTGGACCTTGTTTGGTGTTTATTTTCACCAAATATTGGAACTGTTCATTTTACCAATGTAATTAATAATATTATAATTTAGTTCAACTTGAAGTTAAATGTTGAACATATGCAAACATGTATGTGGTAAAGATGTATTTTGTGTGCAATTATGAATTTTCCAATCACAATGTCAATTGAAAATTCTAAGCATGTGAAATAATTACATTTTTTAATATTGAATATAAGTTATCACAACCATTACATCAATTGGGGAAACACCTTATTTGCCCATAGTGTGCCATTCATAAATATGACATATACATAAATGGTTTTTAAAGGTTGGAAAAGTTATGTACATATGATGTGCCTAATACCTATGCTAAATCCTCCTCACCCTAAACCCAATTGAAAATCTTTGGATCTTCTATTGCTACCTTCCCCAAATAGTGTTTGAAAAGTTGGTTGAAATTATTGTATAGATGGACTTCATTGCCCAATGTTTGCCCCATGCAAATTTGCATTCAACACATGATTATTTATTTCATTGACCATGGCAATCGTGTGTGGCGATACCTTGGTTAGGAATGCAATTGTTGCTTCATCTTTCAAGCATTGGAAATCATTAGTCTCTTCTATTAAAAGGTCACATATTATTTCTTCTAAGAGATTGTGTAGACTACAAAACACTACATAGTGCCAAACCCTAATTTATTATTATGCCCATTCAATCCCTTCAAAATTATTGCTTATTTCCCAAGTCAACATGAAATATATTGAAACATTGCTCATAGCACCCTTGCATAGAAGCTTTAAATTCTTGAAGCATGAAGGAGCCCCATAAGAAAAAAGAAATCAACTTAAGCATGCATGGAGGAACTTTGTGAGGGAAAAGAACACAACAATTTTTCACCAAGGATAGTGGAGATGAAGGGACGAGAGCGAACCTTGCCACGAGTATCCCTGGCAAGCTTTGAACAATGGGTTAGTGGTAAGCTACCACATGTCCTAACTACCCTACCTAAAAGCTTCTAAAGTGCCTACTATGAATGGCGGTAGCCTACAATGGTAGCCAATGCCATTAAAAAGATATTAACCTTAATCAATGCCCTAGCTTTTCAGATTATACTATTTTTTTTTTCCATTTTTTCAGTAACTTAACCCTAAGTGTGAATTGACCCCAAGAAGTGTATTAATATACTGGTTGGTAATTTTACATGATACATGATAAACTGTAAACCCTAAAAAAGCTGGAAACCCTGAACCCTGGATGTGTCATCTGCTTCCTGCTTGGTCATCTGTTGAAGCCCACAGTTGCTGAGAAGAAGGGCAGCCGCAAGGCTGACCTTGCCCTTGTGCCTGATTTGGGCATGGTTGTTGCATGGAGAAAATATACTCCCACTTGTTGAGAGAAGTTTGGTTATTTGGTCTCCACCACCAGGTCAAGCAACTCTCAAGATTAGGCTACTGCTGCTGGGATCTGATGATGGTTACAATTGGCTTCTAAGGCAGCAAAGATGCTCGGGTTCCAGCATAGAAAACAACCACAGATTTCAACACTGGAATGCTTCCATGTCCCAATGTTGCTTGGCTCATGTATCTTCTTCGTCTTCTTCTTTCCACAAGTTGAATAGTAAGATTGGCAATGCTGTGTTAATTTTGCAGCAAGTGCAAAACAGCAAGAATGTGATCAAACTCAGTAGTTCGCATGCAACTGGATAAAATTTTGGGATGAATCTCTCATCAGATAATTGAGCATCTCCAGCAGTGATCATTATGTGACCCTGCAAAAGTATTTCTCACATCCAAGTTTAGTTATTTACTTTTTTCCAACCCCACCCATAAAACTAAAACTGGGACTGCAAATGGTTGGGAGACTGGACCAATCAAACTATATGGCCAATCAACAGCAGGTGTTAGGCTTTGCTATGCCTTTTACCAGCCTCAGCATCATGTGCAAGATTGCTGGGCCAAAACCATTTTGCTGAGCCAAAATGGCATGTTTTGACTGTTCTTCAACTAATTTTCTTTTGCAGGGGCCACATAATGAGCACAAGTGGAGCTGGAATGCTTTGTGCTAACATATATGTATGCTACTAGTCATCACCATCATCTGTATCAAAAAAATGTTTCTACAACTTTGTTGATAAGCTCTTTGAAAGGAAAAAAATATTTTCTCCATAGCTGAAAATTGTTACCACTGAATTTCAGAAAGTCTGTATGAAGCCCTTGAGTGTTGTCAATGGGGATGTAAAAGACTGACAAAAGAGTACAGGGAAAAAATGTTCAAAGATGATGCACCTTTCTGCACAACACATGAAATCACCTGCTGCCTGTCATAAAAGCAACTGATACTACCCACATCCAGCTATGAAAAAACCTGTGATATTGTGTATCTGTGACATTGCAATATTGTGCTTCTGTGACATAACTAAAATCTTTTGTTTCTGCGATTTTCATGATCAAATACATATAATACCCTACTTTGCTTCTACCATTTTCCGTTGTTACAAAACTTTGTCACAGCTGGGCTGTTGTTGTTAGAAGTGCCCATGGCTGCTGGTTTCTTCTGGTCTGAAATGCTTGATCTCTCTCTCTCTCTCTCTCTCTCTCTCTCTCCATATATATCTCTCTCTGTCAATTAACCTGTTTTGACATTGCAGTAGCTATCTATCTCTCCTCTGCCTGCCTGCAGCTTCAGTTGCACCTCCTTTGCACCCTCCTGTGCATGCTCATGGCTGTCTCTTCTGTGCCCTGCTTTTGCAATCCTTGGAATTGTTGGTTTTGCACCTTCCAAGCTGTAACACGATCAATGACAGCCTACAGATGATAGCCAAGACCAATATCATCATCATCATCATCAGAAGAAGAAAAGTTTGACAAGTTTTCATCAGTAGAGAGGAATGCTGCAAAAAGCAATGTTACTTGTGTAAAAGGCCGAAAATTAGTTGCAAAGCCTAGAATGCATGCACATCATGTTTGTGATGCGGACCATCATCATCATCAAAGATTTTGTATGTCAGACTGGTGGAGATCAAGGTTTTCTGAGGATACAGAATTTGCAGATCAATCTCCTGGGTTTTGAAGAACAATATATCTCATGGTTTTTGAAGATCAATCCTCCCTCTTGTGGTGGTGTTTCAAGAACAACAATCTAATGGGTTTTGGAGGAGAACAATATCAATTCTGGTGGTGGTTTTTCAAGAACAAAAATAGATCATCATGCATGAGTTTGGGGCTTCTTGGGGTTTGTACCTGGACTGCAATGTCAAAAGCATCCTTTGAAGTTTGCAGAGGAGGTGCAAGAGGATTGGCATACACCAAGTTTGGGATGAAGCTGATGACTGTCTGTCTCATGTGCTCCACCTCTTCTGTTGGAATTCTGAGCAAAACCTCCTCGATGTTGTTGGCTTTGTTCTCTCCAGAGGAGGCGATCATGACCGAGTAGGAGGAATGGTTGGCAGGCAGGTGCCAAACATACTGCGTGTAAGCAGATCTCTCATGGAAGAACACAGGGATACAGCCGGCAAGCATGGAATCGAAGATGGATCTTCGGGTGTAGGAGTCACCGGGAGGCTGCACACAGAACACGGAATTGCTGAAGAGTTTCATGAGATGGTGAGGTTGAAGACAGATGTTGTTGTCGGCATCGTTTTGGCATGCCAGGAGTTTGCAGCGGCTGGAATCGGAACATTGGGAAATGATATCTTCCCTGATGGATCCACCCAAAGCCTCGGTTCGTGATGCGCCTGCGAAAGAAAACAGCCATGGTCGGGAGGCTTGCCGCATGCGCTGCTGCCAACGGTGAATCTGAGAGTCCAAAGATGGGTGGAAGTAGGTAGGGTATGGGATTCCCACATCGTTTTGGTGCAAATGGCTGGCTTCTATCACCAACAGTGTCATGTTTAGACATGCCGGCAAAACGAAGAGCTTGTTGCCCCAGTCCCCCTCGTCGTCCGTCTCGCGCCGGAAGTCCCAAGTGATCCGTCCCCCGACCATGAAATGGTCATGACCGTAATGGGGTTTCCATTCCGATTGCGTCTCCAGCCAGCCCACTAGCTTGGCGGGTGCCTCGTCTCGGACGCTTATGTTCGCTCCCCACAAGTTCATGGCGAGTTCCAGTCCCGCGTAGAAGGGCACGAAGATTGCAGCAGCTTGGCTCGAGTTCTTGGTCAGACATGCGTACTGCTTCATCCTGTTGTGGAAGATCATCTCCAGTGCAAACTGGTTTGTTTCGAACCAGGCTCCAGACTCCAGCTCCAGCTGCAAGTCTAAGCTGCTGCTTCCAGCCTCCACATCCTCCTCGCTGCTGCTGCTGCTGCTTCTGTTGTTGTTCTTTACCATGGTACCCAGACCCCCGTTGGAAACAACGTTGCACCAGTCCACCCAGGGGTTGAGTTTCTTGCATTGACGCAAAAGCTCCTCGTTGAAACGCGGATCCAAGTCATGCACATACACATACCTGCCTGCGCACGGATCTTCAACCAATTCTTGTTGCATTTGATTCTCCTCCTCCTCTTCCTCCTTGAAAGTTCTTTCCTCTTCTTCTTCCTCAGGTAAGGCTCTCGACAGTTGGGTATCTGGATGATGATGATGATGATGAAGCCCTGAGGCACTGTTTTCAGCGATGGGATTCGTAGACAACAGCAAGCTGTGCAGAGATGCTGCTGCTGCTGCGTCCTTGCCAGCAGCCTGGGTAGAGAAGTCTAGGGACGGACCCATGAGGAGAGTGGAGCCTGGAGGACTATGGGAGATATGCAGCGTGATGATCACCCACCACATAGCAAAAGCTGATGTAACCAGCATACATCGCGTGCGAAAGCCCGAAAGGAATGCAAGATTTGTCACCCGCTCCATCTTGATCATCGACATCCCCTTCCTTCCAAAAAGATGATGATCCATGGAACAACAACAACGGCTGGCTTGTACAGTAGTAGTCTAATGCTTTCTAGATTTCTTGCTCCTCCTCCTCGCAGCAGCAGCAGCAGCAGCAGCACGCGGCTCACCCCGGTTCAATTGTAGAACTCCTGTGGACCCTGCTAGAAGATAGAATCTGTCTCAGGCACCCTCTCAGTGGCAAGCTGGAGTCTGAAAAAAAACTATACAAAGTCTTCTGTGATCCTGCTGGCACCTCCTCCTCCTGCATCCACCATCATGACCACCTCAATGCAGCCATGATTTCATTCTTTTCTTCTTACAAGAAGATCATGCAACGACAAAACCCACATTCAGACCTGTTCCCATACGAGAATCATCCCAGTGTATTATTATGTATTGCAATCTTTTCACGTGAAGAAGAAGAAGAGAAGGACCCAATTCTCCCAAGACTTCTCGTAGAAAACACACAAATTTCAAACTGCATGTAACTAGTTCATTCACATCACTGCAAGCCTTTAGAGCCAAGACCTGAGTTGTAACAAAGAAACCCAAAGCTTTGTCATGCAAAAGCTCAAGATCAAGATCATGAGATCAAAGCTTAACAAGATCCAGGAGCAATCTTTCTTTGAGGCTCTGGCCTGGACAAACCCACAATCCAAACTTCAGGCAAATATATATGTACCTACCTACCTGATGATGATGATGGCTCAATACTTCTGCAAAGTTGGCCTTCAAGTCCAAACGATCATCAAAGAAGAAGACATGGTCACAAGGTCCAAAATTCATGCTCCGGGAGGAGCTGCTGCTGCTGCTTGAAACCTTGAAGTTTGAATCTTTTGTGATCTCAAAACCAGAAAGAAAAAGTTGTCCAACTCCTTCTCCGTCCTCCACAAAATCAAACTACCCTTAAAGCTCTCATTGAAACTGACTGAAGACTCCTGCAATTGATGAGAGATCTGGAACCCAACAACAAAAAACAACGCCGGATTTTTTGTCGTCTTCTCTTTTTTGGTTGTTGCTTTCAACTACCGACATTTGAAGATCATCCGAAGTTTGATGATGATTCCCAGACATTCTACTTAAACCCCCAATCCCCAAGAGTTCATAATTTAAAAGAAAATCTTGATCACGATTGCCAGTAACACGAGTTCAAAAAACGATGTGAGAGCAAAAGACTCCAAGAACTTTCTTTGCTGTAAGTGCATGATGGTTTTGCTTGCCCACTTCATCTTCAGTCCCTGATGGAGAACCAAAAAAAATTCACAAAAAAACGCCCCAATCAAAGGTGCGACTTTGGGGAGTTGGGGAAACAACTCCCCCCTCCCCCCTCGGCGCCGCTGGTAGAAACCGAAACCGGCTGACTCTTTCTTCTCTGGTGCAGCAGCAGCGAAAAATAACCCTCACCAAGTACCTAAACAGAACCCAAAAGACCTGCTCACAAAGGACAAGGGAAATGCTCAAGTGCAAAGCACGCAACAGCAACAGCAGCACCACTACCATCACCACGACGACGACGACGACTGTAGATGAATCAAAAACGTTCAGATGGATGTAAAACGCTCACTTTCATCTACTCGTTTGGCTTTTGTCACCTCCAGAATCCAAGCAATAACTGGATTTGGCCTTTTTTTTTCCCCTCCCCCAAGGATGAAGAATGTACAGCTAAAACCCTCCAAACTCTCCCAAATAGGTAATCAACAAAGAAAGATTAAACAGAAAGAAGAGATACATAGGTAGGTACCTACTTAAAATGTCCTACCTAACAACCTATGTCTCCTACCCAAATGAAACAAAGAAAAGAGTTTCGAAATTTGTTTACATAGGTACCTATATTATTTATTTTACAATATAGCTAATAAACAACAAAAGATTGAGGGGGGAAAAAAAAGACATATATAACATATACCTACCAGGTACTAAATAAGCAAATTTTTCTTTCAAAAAGAAGAGAGAACACAAACTAGAGAGAGTGCCCACATTTCGTGGCATGAAAGAAGGCATTGATGTAGGGAAGTTAGTACCATGTTTGACACCAATTCCAATTTGCCTCTCTGTTACTCTCTGGTGTTTTAAGCTTCTTGACCCCCATCATAGAAGGAGCTGATTGCTAACAATATCCATCAAGCATCAATTTACAAGGATTGCTTTCCTATTTTAGTTATGTTAACAGCCCATTTGGCGGCAACCACAGCAGATCTATAACCTATTTATGTACTTATGAGGACACAAATCATGAATTCTATTTGGCCAATTCATATATATATATATATATATAATTTGTTGTCATAGACTAAGTATCTATGTATTGTTAGTTGTTGGGGTGCCCACAAAACAGCACTGTTGAAACAAAATTTGAAAACTTTTGTGGCAAATTTAAAGTGTTTTGGAAAGAAACTCAAAATGTTTTTAAAAAGTCACCAACTTTCTATATATGGTTCAAATAGGTGGCCAAGCAAATGGTTTTTTTCTTTCATATTTTGTCAATAGCCAAATTTGGCTAAATTGGTGGGATTGATTCACACCTCAGTTATATCATAAATTGAAAACAAAAAACAATTGATCCCAAAGTTCAATTTTATTTTTCTTTTTCTTTTTAATGAATCACTTTGATTGGCCCATCACAAATGAATTCTAAGACATTCTAGAAATAAAATTGTGCACTCCCAAAAATAGATTTGTAGAAGTGCTTCCCTTTCGGTTATTGAGAGTTCAACTTTGGGCAAAGGTTATGGGATAACGTGTAGTTCTATGGGGGAATAATTTGGGCAACAAGTTGGGAGTGTATTGAGAACAAGATGAGAATGTATTGAGAACTTGATGGCAATAGACATCCAAATCAAAGAAATCCAAACCTTCCCATCCTCCCAAAAGGAAAAAAAAATTGTGCCTCTTGGTTGCCTGTTGTTTCATTTCATTAGCTGCTACGGTTCATTGATTCAACCTTAAACCCTTCATAAGTTGTTGTTGCTACCCCATTTACCTACAAGACAAATTTGACAAAAGGAACCACAAGTTGATTACAACATGTTCCATGTGGTCATTTTTTAAGAATATTTGAACATTGCATGATCCAAAGTAATGGCCAAGGTAGTAGGAAATGAAATTAAAGAATGTAAGCAAAAGGAAAAGGAAGAAAGGAGGTCGAAAAGAGTAGCTAAAACTTTGATTATTGTTGAACATGCAACTCAAAGGTCCATTAAAAAATGAACAAAGGTATAAGTGTTCATGCAAGCTTGGTTTATAGGTTGGTTGCAAGGTAGGGTGGCTCACTTTTTGCATCACAATCTAGTTTTTTTGTAAAGTGGCATGCATTTACATGCTATTAACATGGCATAAAAAACAATAATTTTTCAAATTTGTGCCTAAAGTTAAATTGTCAACTTGAAGAAAAAGACATCTATTAAAAAAATGGATTAGTTTGTTATTTATGCCTCTATATACATGTATTTTTTTGTATGAATTTTATTTGGGTATAGTATATTGACTCAATATATGATATGTTAAAATAAAAAAAACATATGTGCAAAACAATTGCTAGAAAAAAATTAACAAAAAAAAATTATGGACTTTTGAATGGCCTAAAATGAGCCATACTTTCATAAGTCCATACCATAATCATTTTTGGGTGGATTTCAATTTTTATTTCTTTATCATGTACATTAAAGAATTGTTTTAAATGGTTTATTTTCATGTGGGTTTTTTAGTTCATTAAGCACCATGTAATTTCCCACTAAATTAATGATATAAAAATAAACTACCACTTTAACACTACCATATGGACTTTTAGGGAGTGGAACATCTGCTGAAAATGAGCCACCTTAAAATTCATACACCCTCCAATTGCAATTTATAAGGATGCAAAAGATTAGTTTCATAACAACTTTGTAGCAAGGTTGTGAGCTAGCCCATTGGGGTATAAAGGTGTCAACCTTGGTGCCACTACACATATTCAAAGGGCTATTAGAACAAAAACAAAGCAAGAATGGAAGTTGTTATACATGTTTCAATTAAACACAAAATTATTTCTATTGAATAAACAGTAGAAATAATGGGGGTTGATCATAAACATCACCAATAAACTTCCATCACTAGGAGACAACCGCCATCATGGGTAGTAGATCAAAAGGAAATGACCATCACTAGGAATAACATATGAAAAGAAAGATTTGACCATCACCAAATATAGTAACAAAAATTAAAAAATGACCATCATCAAGGCCAACATGTCAAAAGAAGGAGATGACCATCACTAGGTACAACATATGAGAAAAAGGAGATGACCAACACCAAGTACAATAGATGAAAAGAAGGAGACGACCATCACCAGGGTGAATGCATCAAACGAGGGAATTGACCATCACCAAAAACACTAGACAAGAAAAGGAAATGACCATCATTAGGGCCACCACATCAAAAAAAAATGACCATCGTGAATAATAATAGACAAGAAGAGGGAAACAACCATCACTCCCTACCATGCCATCCCACTTGCATCACACACAACAATGCTTAAGGGTAAGTGCATGGTAGGGTGGACCAAAAACGGCAAGAATTCACAAATTTGAATGTCAATTTTGGGTCCATTTCCTTTGTATTTTTTTAAAGGCTTGAGATGGCTTTTGTAGTTAGGTAATAACAATGCATTGATTTCAAGCAATTTTTTTCCATTGAAATTTTTTCCCTTGTAAAGCTCATTGATTAAGACATTTTTGCTAAATTTCAACATCATTTTTATTTTATTCAAAATGTAATGGACTTTTGAAAATAATGTGTTTGCTTTTCACCAAATAAAAGTCCATAGCTCATAAACTTCATTAGATATGAATCAAAACCTTTCAATCTTGATTTCATATTACATTTAAAAACTAAAACCAAGTCCCTAAAAGTTTTAAGGTCCATCATAGGATCAAATCAAAGTCCATTCATTGCATTGCTACTAGTGTGAACCCCGTGCCTAATGCACAGGTGTGTGTGTATTTGATGGTACATATTACAAAATTACAAGTACAAATTACATTTCCAAAACCTCTTTAAATATGACATTTCGCATGTATCCATTGAGACCCTGGCCGTTGAAAATCTTGATGTTTGCACTACTTGTGACCTGTGAAATAGCAACATACAGTTGACCATGGGAAATAGACTGGAGATGGCAAATATACCCCAACGTTGTCCAATGTCTGACCTTGACTCTTGTTGATTGTGATTGCAAATGCCACTCGAACAAGAAATTGACAATGATGCAAAACAAATGGCTAATCAGTCCCGGAGGGGGACATGATGATGCGGGGTATGAACACACATTTGCCAACATTGTTCCCTGTGATGTCTCTGCTTCAATGACACGCTGACCCAATCTCTTGACAATCAACCTCATACCATTGCACAATCCTATTGATTGATTGAGATTGTATGCGATGTATTGATCATCATTGAGTCTATCTTCTGCATTGTCTGCATCTGTGGTCAATGAATGTTGATCATAAGCCAGCTCTTCTTCGACCAATCGGTTTCCTCCATGAATAGAAGGGATGTAATTAGACTTGGGAAGTGTTGGAAAATCTTCCAGGCGGTGTCCATTGCGCATGAGAACCTGATCGATCTCATATAATGCACGATCCTTTAACGCATCCTCAGAAAGGGTAACAGTTGGATCATCAAGCTCGTAACATGTCATTGTTTCAATGTCATCGCTCAAAGACTCCCAATGTGCATCCCATAGTTGTCTGGGATTCGTGGCCTCACAAAACATCAACATCGAGGCAAACATGTCACGCAGTTGTCGTCCTAAGGCCCAAACACTGGCTTCTTCCAAGGCTTGATGCCATTCATTGTCGTCTGCAAACAAACCCATTGCAATGCATGCATCTTTGAATGTGTCGTGCTCTATGTTATCCATTGTCCGCAAATGCTCGTAGGATGTGGCACCTTGACACAGTTCAGTAGCATTCGCAAATAATAACATTCACCCGATGTCAACAATGCATAATACATGCGACCAATGGCAAAGCCTTTCTTGCGCAATGTCCATCGCTTCAACATCCGATTCCACACCCATTGCTGAGGGAATTGATCGAACGTAAGGCTTCGTGTAACTTTCAATTCTTGGTTTGTTTTGAACCAATCTGTGAGCATCGTTCTAGAAATGGCTGACCATGTTGCCACTTCCTACACATCATCGTCATCGTCAAACAACACCATTTGTTGATTGGGCAAATGGTATTGCAAACGCTCAATGGCAGGAAACCGCTCATGCATATCAAACTTGAAAATGCGCCATGCTGCTTCAGATGCAGATACATAGCGACAATCGAGATATTTTTTGATTTCATCAGCTTCAACCACATTCCCTTCAGTGGCATTGTCGTTTTGGCGCGAGATATCAATAGTTGCACGATCATATCCTTTATATACGTACTTGAATAGATACTTGACTGCATGAATGTTGTTGTAGACCTCAACGTTGATGTGTGCATCGTACTTGGTTGATAAATAGACATTGTGCGGTACCACCCAACGATTGTCCAATTCAATGCCATGAACCAAAAGTGTGTGCCCCGTATCTCTGCGCCGATAAATAGGATATCCGTGTACATCCATCACCGTCTCGAATTAGAACTTGTGTGGATATTGTTTTTTGCATTTGCCTTCTTCCATGCATGGGGCATTTGGAAACGCAGCTCCACATGGACCATGCATCATGCATTTGGCAACCGTTTCATGGGCCAACCTGTTTGTTTTTGGATTCGGAAGTTTAGCATTGATCATGCAGTTTACATCTTCGACCGTGTGTGGCTTGCAGTCTTTGGCAAAGAAGATGAGAATGTGTGCATGCGGCAGCCCATGCTTTTGAAATTCAATGACATAGATTTTCGTAATCGTGCATCCCAAAATATGTTTCTTGTGAATGTCATTGATCAACTCCTTTAGCTTGATTTTGAACACTCGGGTTACCAAATCCGGTCGATCCTGAGGCTGATGTCCGAGTAGCAACGCTCTCTTGATTTCAAGCCATTAGGGATTGCAAGTGAATGTAACAAACACATCTGGGCAGCGGGCCCATCTGCATATTGCCATGGCATCTTGATAATTTTGAATCATGTGACGTGGACCTACTGTGAAAGAAGATGGTAGAATGATCCTATGTCCGATGGCAACAACGTTATTGTCACCTGCAGCGATGGCATCCTAAAGGCCTTGATAAAGATCTGCACGAATTTTTTTTTAATTTAGGCGCAGATACTTCAAGCAGTTTTATTCGATAGCTGCATAAGCGTTCACAATGTATTGATGCCTCAATCAATCACCTCGAAGCAATGCAATGCCATTAGTGTCTCGATGTTGAAGTCGATAACCGTAAAATTCGGCCATTGTCACATTGCAATGCTTTCTTTGAAGCTTAGCTTTTTTCGCATGGTCTTCATCCAAATTTGCATCAACAATAACACCATTGAACGGAATATTCGGATGGCATCCATCCTCACCGTAAGGAAATAACAACGGATAATGTAGAGCCATGTATCCCACATGTAGTTCGGAAATGCGTTGACACAGGCCAGCTTGTTGAGCAATGACGATGTCACATTTGTCTACAACCTCAGAACCATCTCCTACCATCAATGTAGTGACTTCATCAGCCGTTGGCACATTATATCGACGGGCATCCTTTGTTCAAGAGGCGATGAGACACAATTTCAAATCCATCTTGCATGTTTCTACTATCTCATACAATCTACTTCTAGGGTAAGTACTTCTACCACGTTTTCTTCTAGGTTAAAGCCATTGAGTGACTACCACACTTCCTCAAGATTTGGTGTGATCCCAAGGTGGATAACTCTATGTTCCATATAAACCTTTTCAAGGATTAGTCATCTTCACACCTCCTAGACTATGGGTGGTACCTTAACTGCCCCAAGGATTACATGCCTTTGTTAGAGATTGCTTTTCGTGAGAAAATTGAGCCCAGGTTCCAATCTATCCTGCAAGTGTCCTCAACTACTCCGATTGAAGCATTTAAGAAAAAAGGTAAAAGGAAGGGGAAGGAGTAGGTTAGAAAGATTGAAAACACTAAGGACACCAAGATGGAATATATCAAAGGTCTTCTACATGGGAGTATTACTCCCTCTAATGACTTCGTTCCTCTTGAGTAATCACTCCTCCTCTAGGTTCTCTCAAGGTGGTGGTGCCTTCTCCTTGCCATTACACCCCCTCTGGGCCATAGGCATCCAACCCATTGCATTGCATTAGCAAACCTCTCTATTATAGAGGCAACAAACTAGTCCCACTAAGCCAAGTTAACACTAACTAGCTAAAATAGGTATTGCATTGGGTAGTGGTGATACCTGGCCTAATGTGGACTAATTACTTAACAATTCTACTTGACCCAATGGAGGCTCACTTGCCAAATCCATTGTCCACTAGGCAACCATTTCTTGGAATTAAAAATAAGGACATAAGGGTGTAGTCACAATAACATGTACCATAGCAAATGTAACATTTGTTTTGGCTTTTCATATTTTTAAGTCATAATTTAATGTGGTATTGAAATTATAAGATTTGTTTATATAGTTGTATTTTTAATATATCATGAGAACATGTGAATTGATTTGAAATTAATCCAATGAGTAAAAAATTAACAAAAACACTTGTTAAACATTATAATGCTTATTTTTAAACAGTAAAAGGACTTATAAATGGATTTGAATTTTTTTGAAAATGACATTTTTTGCCAAAATTTTAACATAAACCTTATTAAAATAATATGAAAAAAAAATTAAAACTTTTAAAATATTTTTTCAAAGATTTTTTCAAGAATATTCCAAGAATGTTCTAGGAATATTTCCCAAAAATCAGTCACAAAAGCAATAAAAAAGTAGGTAGGTGTGGCTCGTAGTATCCCGTTTGCACCCATAGATGCAAAATTATTTATTTTACATTCCAACCTTCTTAATCTACTATAATACTTGAAGGCAACTTCAACACTTATTTGTCAAATAATTAATTAATTTTGAAAATTCCATCATGCATAGTGAAAATAAAACATTAAAGAATATTTTCAAAGATTCTTTGATTTCTTTCACAAATTTTGCAACTTCTTTGAAAAAAAATAATTCTTGAAAATTTTAAACATTTAAAAATAATAATACATAATGTTGAAATTGTTAAAGTACTATGGTATCTAAAAAGAGTAGATGATAAATTTCCCCTTTCACCATCATTGAAGATGTTTGGTGTTAAATAATTCTCCAAAAGGGTAGCTAAATAAATTTTTGAACTATTTTACTCAAAAAAATTGAAAATAAAACTCCCAACCTACGTCAACCAAATAATTGTCCCACCCATTAGACTACCATTATAGGTCAAAATGAATAAATGCATGTTGTTGCATAGGTTTTTCTAATTTAAAGTTTTTTGGGATGTTCAAATTGGAACACTAGACCAGTGTTGGGTAAGTACCAAACATTGGTTCAAAACTGACCTAATTTTTAACCGATTCTCAAGCAAAAAATCAATTGGGTATAACCTTGGGCGTTACTTGGGTTGATACCCATATTTTTGAATATGAAAGTTAAAATACTTGGTTTATTGAAAAACTGAGGTTTTTTAATTTAATTTAATTTAAAATTTTGATATGCAAATAGGTTATATGAATAACCCTAGGTTTGGTTTGTAGGGGTTTAGGAGTAGGGAGTCTAGAATTAATTAAATTTAAGGTGTTAGGAAGCAGGGTTTTGGTTCAAGGTTAGGAAATAGGAGGCGGCATTTAAGTTTAGTGTCAAGAGGTGTCGTTTTTCACACATGGGAAATAGGATTGTATGTTGCTCATCACCAGAACTACCATCACAATTCAAGTATGTTTTTTCTTTCTTCCTTTCTTTTTCATGTTTTTGTTGGTATTTGGTGTTCAATGTGTTGTTGCTTCCTTGTGATCATCACGTTGTTATCTGTATCTTGCACTCATCATGTTGTTATTGCTACCGAACACTAATTGTGTTCTTGTTGCTACATAGCGTTCATGTTGTTGCCTTGCACTCATCATGTTGTTGCTAATTAATGTTCATCATGTTATTGCTACTACCAAGTGTTCATCATGTTTTTACTACTACTTGGCATTCATCATGTTGTTGTTACTTTGCATTCATTGTGTTGTTGTTAATTGGTGTTCACTGTGTTACTACTAATATGTTCTGTTCATTGTGTTGTTGTTAATTAATGTTCATCGTGTTACTATTAATATGTTATGTTCATTGTGTTGTTCAAAAACCTAACACTCATTGTGTTCTTGTTGTTGCCTCACAGTCATTGTGTTGTTAATTGGCATTCATCATATTGTTGTTGCTACCTTGCATTCACCATGTTGTTTTGTTACATGGCACTCATCATGTTGAATTTTTTGCTTCATGTTCATTATGTTGCTATTGCTACCTTGTGTTCATTATGTTGTTGTGTTACTTGGTGTTCATCATGTTGTTGTGCATGGTGTTCATTATGTTGTTACTATTAGCAATTTAGGTAAATTTATTCTCTTTTTCATTTTCGTTGGAGTTTGGTATTAAATGTGTTGTTGCTATTACTTGAAGTTCATTATGTTGTTATTGTTGCTTTAAACTCATTGTGTTGTTATTATTGGCATTTCAAGTGAGCTTATTTTCTTCCTTTTTTTTGGTGTTTGACTTTCAATGTGTTATTGCTATTGTTAAATAGCCATTGTGTCGTGCAACTTGCTATTGCTAGGTGTTCATCATGTGTTGTTGCTACCTAATGTTGATCATATTGTTGTTATGCTTGGTGTTCATCGTGTTGTTGTAAATGGCATTCATCATGTTGTTATTGGTGTTCATTGTGTTGTTGTTGATGTATAATGTTCAACATGTTGTTTTCCCCTTTGTGGTTGGTACTATCCCTACCGCCACATTGTTTTGCAAGTTGGAGTTTCATTGGAGGCAAGAAAGATTTTGGGTGCTTGCAACTTTATCAACCTTTTGGACATAAGGTTTTTTTTTTTTTCCCAAGAGTATGTGATTTTTATTCATTTTGAATTTTTTAATATATTGAAGATGATATGTTAATAATGTGATTGGATTTTATTATGTAGGAATAACTTTTAATATATGGTGTAATTCATTACAACTCAATTACAACTCAATCAAAACACCTCATTTTCAATTGTTATGCAACTCCATTATAATTGCACCCATGATGTCATGTTGACATCATTAATTGTCATCAATTTATTAAATTTTGACACGTGGCACTATGAAGATTTTTGGACATAAAAATTATTTTTTTCAAAATATTGATTTCTTTCATCCATTATGATTGTTAATGATGGTCCAAAATTGTAACATGTAACAAAAAAAATTGTCACATGGCATATTAATTGTATTTTGGAAAAAATAAATTAAAATAAATATATATTTTAGTAGCTAGGTAGGTCATACATAACCATAGATAGGTAGTTGGTAGGTCGTAAGACCCACATAATTATGTAGTTACCTAGGACCTACCTACCTACCTACCTACCTACCTCCTTACTTACCTAGGTAGGTAAATAGGTGAGAAAGCAGAAGGCTAAATGAACTAAATAATAGTCATGAAATTTTATTATTTTATTTTATGTTTTGCCTTTCAGTGATTGAGCTTTAAAAAAAAATTTAAACATTTTTAACCGCCAAAAAATATGATAGGAAATATTTGTTTCCTATGCTCTTGAAGTTTTATCATCATTTACGTCCATTGTTCAAGGTTGAAAGTTCATTTTTTTTATAGAAATGATGAAAATAACAATTCGGACAATTTTGAAATGGTGGGTGCAATTGTACTAACATGTACCATTTGTAGTTGTAACTATTGTTTATTGAACTTTGGATTGTAAAAAGAATATAATAATAAATAGATTTTTTAAATAAAAAATTATTGTGAATACAATATGTACATATCATAAAAATTTGGAATCAATCTAATGAGTGAAAAATATGTATAAATTTTTGTAACCTCTTGTAATCATTGTTTAAAAACTACATAAAAATAACTTAAAAGTAGTTTTGACATTAAAAGAAAAATTAATTGATTTGAATATTTTTTAATGACATTTTTTGGATTAAAAAAATATACACCTTAACATAATATATATTTTTAAAATTAAATATTTTTAATGTTTTTTTGAAAGACGTATTAAAAAAATTCTAAAAAAATTCTAAGAATAAAGTAGTGGTTTAAAGGGGCATGTGCGGCTCCTAATAGCATGGTTGGACCCTGGTGGTTAACATTAATGAACTTGCAAGAAAAACCAATTAAGAGAGAACTAATTAGGCATGGGAAAAAAAAAGAATTGGATATGGTATGAAAAAAAATTATTTTTAAAAATTGAAAGTTGTCTCAATTCTTAAAATAAAAAATAACCAAAACCAAAATTGACGAATATGAAAAAAAAAAATAATAACCATTCAACATTACACTAGACCCCTTTTTGAAATAATTGAATATTTTGGCAAAAACTTACTATTGGTACTTGTGGGTGTAATAATCAATCATAGATAAAAACATCATCTTGACACTTATTATATTACACCACCTACTAGTTTTTAAAAAATCAAATCAACATTTCTCAATCCTTCTCATGGTTGAATGTTCATATTAATTAGCACATTCTATTTAGAATTAATGTGTTCAGCTCAAGCTAAATAAAATCCCCAATCCACTCATTTTTTAAAACACAATGCAATTGAGTTAAGAAATTTCTTCAATTCTAAAATTAACGCCTAATAGTATCGATGAGTCCAAACTAAATCCCAATGAATCATGTCAAACATTCCCATGTACGTGTGAAACTCATAAGTTAATTATCTTATTTTATCATGGAACTAATGTTAAATTAATTCTTACATTGTATGACAACTATTAACATTTTATTTTATTTATTTATTTATTTTTAAAAAAATGTTTGTCATCTATAATCAACTTTAACAACTATTAACTTCTCTTTTTTTTGGGTGGGGTACAAGACTTGCATAGTTGTGTTAAGTGCAAATTATACATTTCTTAAAAAGACCATGTGCAATTGTGAGAGGATGACAATTTGAATTAGGGCACTCAATTTAATGAAGGGAGCAAACCCATTTGAATGCAATGAGAATTATGTGTGAAGTGCATCAAACCAAAAAAAATTGAACCCAATGAAGGGTGATTACTAAATGAAATGAGTAAAGTGAATGTGTTTTAAGTATAAGCCTTGGATGAGGTGAGTGAAGTAAAATCTCTCAAAGAAAAACATAGCCTTTTCTGAAGAATTGTCCCCACAAAAAGTTACACAAGTGAATTTACAAGCTTTGCCCAAGGGTAAAGACTAGTGTCGACCAATTCATCCGATTTTTTTTTCCATAATTCAAGGGGTAGCTTCTTTATGTTCAAATCTATTTTTTATGTCCCCCACAAGGTATCAAATAATTAAATATTTAAATTTGAGATCCTCTTATTACCAATTTTCTTGTTTAAAACATACTCTAATTAATAATTCTTTAATTATCATTTTTGATCATTTAGACCCTTGATATGCATAACTTAGGTTGGTTTCTAAAAATATTCAACGTAATACCCAACCTAAGAACCACCTAATGTAACATTAGGGTAAGAATTTTGCAAGTAAAACATTTTTTTTAGTAAAAGCATTCTTACATGTTCATTCCTCACAATTGCTACCTTGTGCACTAGTCAAATTCAAACAAAAAAGGTAGTTGAAAGTGGAGCAAAACTTTTAAAAATGTAGATAAATGAAAAAATGAAAACTCATAGGTTCGAATGTTTGAAAATTCAAGAATAGCTCAAAATTGTATTTGGTTATTCTTTTAGGGTTTGTGGTGTGAAAAGGATTCACTTGTCTTTGTTTAAGTGTAAAAAAAAATCTATTGTTTTGTTTTCTACCATTCATTAGAATGCATTGCGATTTGTGGAGGCTATGACAATGATGGCACGCTGATTCATGAAGGAATGATGTTTTTGGGATTTTCCTAATTTGTTATTTTTTTTTCTTGTGTGTGATTGCAATTAGTGCTAGCAATGGAACAAAGCTTGTGGATGATGGGAATAAGTAACTACATCTTGGAGAAGCTAAACATTTAATCTGCATTTTGGTTTTCTTAAAAAGATTGATGTTATGTTTTGGTTGTGATCTAGGTTGGAGCCACATTGAAGGGAAGAATGTCGTGCTGTGAAATTATGTATACCTGTGTGTTGACTTCTATGATTTCTGCTATACATGAGATTCAATGATTTAGTAGATGGAGTCACATGAATCCTTAAAGACATGGAACTGATGATAAGTTCTAAAGGATCAAATATGGACCGATCTATTTGTGGCATTTGTTGTTCAAGACAAGTATGTTTGATTGTTTGTTTGAGGTGCAGTTTTGTGCATGCATGGGGAAATCAAATACCTAAAATTTGGGAGTCCTAAGCAAAGGTGTTAGCCATTGGGAAAGTATGGGAACATAAGAAAAATCGATTGATGGTGTCACTAGGTGTTTGGGACATTATGCTTGTTAATGTCTCCCAAATTGTTATTGTAGAATAATCAATGTGGGTTGTTGTTGTGAGTCCATTGTAGGCAGGGTGGGGATTCTATGTGGGGTTTAAATATTGTTTATTTTTTATGCCACATTAAAAGATCATGATACCTTGATGAAAGGAGATCCAAAGGGATCTGACCATCCCAGGCCATTAAGTTAGGGTCTACATTTAGGTTAAATTAAAGTGTTGATTTATGAAGGAGCTTGGAACAATGATGATGAATTATTACTTTCATATGTAGATTTTCTTTTGTGTTTACAAGTGTTTATGATGATGTTTGATATAAGTGTTATACTTGTTTTTTTGGTTACACAAAAACTTGTTGTGATGAGATTAATCAAGTCTCTAAAAAGTATATATTAGGCATTACTTAACCAATTTTAGAAGCACAAATTTGTTGTCAATAACTACTAGTTGGACCCTTTTTAATAACTTGGTTACTAGTGGTGAGGACATGTATAAATGTAAAATTTTGGAGTAAAATTTGGGCTTGATGTGGAACCAATTTGTGAATAACAATTGAAGACCCAATTATATTTTTTACGTTGCATTAAATTACTAAATTCAACTTGCATATGAAATCAAGTGTACACGACTTGCTAATTTCTCATGATTTTGAAATTGAGTCTATTATGAAAGGTAGAGTCATTAGGTTATGAGTTGCTTGTTTATCAATGAAATTAAAGAAACAAGGATAAATGATTCATATATATGAAAAAAATGAACAACCCATGAACTAAATTACAAAAACTGTTTTGGAAAATGAACACCAAACCAATTAAGAAACTTAATTTATTTATGGAAAAAAATATCAAGAAAAATTAAACAAACTAAATAAGCGCTCATGAATAATCACTTCAAAGTACCTATAGACTACCCAAAAAGAAAGTGTATGAACTTGAGAGTGATGTGCTTGTATTGACATAAATAGAAGTATCAAAAGGGAAATAATGAAGATAAGTAATTAGTGTTGTTTGTCATTTTAGTTTGGAACTCATTAGAAACTTGGGGATGATATGTGTAGGACCTAGTACCTAACAAGCCAGTAGGCCTTATGCCCAAGGCTATTGTATATGTAAAAGGCTACTTTTGACTCTACCCTACAATATGTTACAAAATGAAATATTGACAAAAATGAACCCTATTCTAAAAGATGATCACAAAGAAAAAAATTATTACATTCAAGTTTCAAGATTTGACATGCATAGATTTACCAAACATCAAATGTAGCTCCCTTAATCCAATTTTTAAATGTGCATAACTTGAATACATTCAAAAGTAAAAACTGGTGTTTGCTAATTTTGGTCCCAACTACCGAATACTATAGATTGCTAATCCTAAAGTTCGAAAGAAAAAATCAAAATTAGAACTAACAAAAAACAAGGATTGAGAACCAACCTTCGACTAGAACTATAATCAACCCCAAAAACCATTTCATCTAAGTTCCACTTTTAAAATTTTAAAAAAACTTTTGATGGAACTAGACAAGTTAGTTTGCAAAAAATAAAGGGTTTAAAATAATAATAACAACATTTTCTTTGAATAATAATTTGGGGGTGGGGTGGGGGTAACATTAGGTATTTAGTTGATGTAGGTGGTAACATATTATTTGTAGTACAATGCTAGTAACTAGAAAAAAATTCAATTTTGGGCTATGCATAGTTAAGTAGAATTGGATCTAGTTTGGAAATGGACTTGCCTAGGAATGTTTTTAAAAGAATCCTAAACTAGAAATCTTGAAATGTGAAAAACCAAGTCTAGAACCAGACCATTGAAGGTTCTATCAAAAATTTAAAAACTCCTTTGACCATCTAGAACAAAAAGTTCTTTTGAAAAGTAAGAACTAACCAACATTAGTAAAAACCGATGTTGGGTAGGTATGTTATATAACCCAAGAGGTGAAAATGAAGAAGGTATTTTTAAACCCTAAAAACTAAGAATTGCAATACTTGCCTTGCTTCCAACCCTGGGAGTTTATAAAATGAAATGTTGATAACCCCACTTTAATTGTTAACAAACATCCCATTGGTTATTAGTCTAAAATTCAATCAAACCTTCAATAGTACCATTGTCAGTTTTTTCAAATTTGTTAGGGTTTAAGGTTTTTTTCAAACACACCAATTTTTGCTTTTGCTTTCTCTATAGTAGGAAACTTGATTGAGGTCATTGTATTCTTGCATTGTAGTTTTCCTTTGAATGCAACCTTATTGTTGGAGGAAAGATTTTAATGCCACCTTGGAATGCAAATTTGCCATTTTGTGGGGTGCATGAACACAAGACAACATCAATTGAACAATCTCTTAAACATCTACCAATTTGGAAGTTGCAAATGATAATGAAGAAGGTAAACATTTGCACAAACTTCTTTTGTATTTTTGGTGTTTAATGTTTTTTTTTTTTTTTTTTTTTTTTTTTTTTTTTTTGTATTTTTTTTTTTTTTTTTACTTTCCCCCTTTTTTTCTTTTTTAATTTTTTATTTT
>Ga0116231_10002018_pt1 | contig 42398 bp, 33 predicted proteins | sample S1TSphgellanicum_2_FD_89695 | JGI IMG/M metagenome (GOLD analysis project Ga0116231, IMG submission 89695) | Host-associated microbial communities from peat moss isolated from Minnesota, USA - S1T2_Fd - Sphagnum magellanicum MG | ecosystem: Host-associated > Plants > Peat moss > Unclassified... | reverse complement strand
GCCAAAAATTCTGAAGCTCAGCAGGACGCTCAAATCACGCCGTCTCCAGCGTGCTTCCATTAACAAAAATTAATGATCAAAAAGCGCAGCACCAAAATTTATTCTACTACAAGTATATAATAATATTTAACGAAGATCCATATTTGTGCGATAGTATTAAATCAGTACATTTCAGCATTATCGGGAGACTGCCGTGGTGTGTCGCATTTCAGCCATGATTGGCGGGTGACGGCCGCCGCCGCAGAACAGCGCCCTTGGATGAAAGGGATGCGCCTTGGGCGTCGGGACGCAGGGCTAAAGGACGAAGGCGTCCTGCGGTTGAAGCCTCTTAGGGCGGCGCCGGATCGCCCTGTGCGCCCCTGTCGTCCCCTAAGCCGTCTTTTGGCGCGCGCGAGGGGGCGCGTGGATGCGGATTAAAGAGAGACGACGATCTTGGTTGCGGAGACCCCCGCTTTTTGGGCCGCAAGCCCCGCCTCCACGCCCTCGAGGCCCCTCGCCACCACCCGAGGGCTGGGGACGGCGCGGTAGCGACCCTCTGCAAGGGCGCGCGGCAGGAAGGCCTCGTAGACGAGGCTGCTCACCGCGTTGTCGGCGAGGGAGCTGCCGAAGATGAACTTCACGCCCACGCCCCAGATCCGCGCTTGGGTCATAAGAAGGCTCGTTGAGGCGATCATGCGCGCCGCCCTCGGGACAAGCCACAGGGTGCGGCGAAATCCCGTGGGCGCATGATCAAACTTGGCCGCCGCCGAGGCCAGGGCGACGAACTTATCCCCCTTGGCGGCGTGAACCACGCTAAGGCAGGCGGGGCCGGAACCGAAGCCGATGGCGAGGGCGCCCGCGATGGTGCGTCCCGCGAAGGCCTTGATCAGGTCCCGCGTCACCGTCGGGCTCTTATAGTCGAACGCCGCCGTCGCGCCGAGGCTTTTCACATAGTCGAAGTTCCGCGGCGAGGCCGTGGTGACCACCTCATAACCCGCCGCCGTCGCAAGTTGGATGGCGTTTGCGCCTACGCTCGTGGAGCCGCCCCACACAAGAAGGGTCTTTCCTGTGGGCTGGGGCGCAGCCTGAGGCGGCGCGAGCCCGAGGTAATCCGTCTGGAATAGACCGGAGGCGGCCGTGGACACCCCCAGGGGCATGACCGCGGCGGTCTCAAAGGCCATCCCCTCGGGGATCGGCGCCGTCACCTGAGATTTCAGGAGGGTGTACTGCTGAAAGGCGCCTTCGGCGGCGTTGGCGGAGGATCGGGAGATGGCGAGGGCGTGGCCGAAAACCCGGTCGCCGACCTTGAACCGCGTCACCCCAGGGCCGACCTCCACCACCTCCCCCGCAACATCGGATCCGATGATGAAGGGATACTTCACCCAGGGAAACATGACGTCGCCGATGGACTGCATGAGCCAGTCCACCGGGTTGATGGCGACGGCTCTGTTCTTCACCACAATCTGGTTGGGGCCCGGAACGGGATAGGGCGCAGGTCCGACGACCAGGGGCGAACCGATCGTCTTCAACCAGGCGGCGGTGTTTGTGGGCATTGCGGCGCGACCTCCAGAGCCCGTTGCGGGGTCCGCGCCTTCCAAAGACGCAGAGCCGGGCTGGCCGGTCCATGCCCCGACCCTGACGCCGTAAACCGTAGGCCAGGCCTCCCAGACGAGCTATGCTTGGCCGTTCGTATTTTCTTTGCGATCATTCAAAATACCCTATGGATCCCCTTTCAGACGTCCTGTCGCTCTTGAAGCCGCGCAACTTCAAAGGCGGCGGTTACGACGTGGCCGGGGACCTCTGCCTACGATTTCCCGACCATGAGGGGATTTTCTTCTACGCGGTCATCCATGGCGGCGGGTGGCTGTCTTTAGACGGCGGGCCGGAGGCGGTGCGCCTGAACGCGGGCGATTGCGTGGTGCTGCCCCGGGGCCGATCCTTCAGGCTCGCCAGCGATCTCAGCCTGCCGTCGATGGACGGCGTGGCCCTCATGAGGGACCGCCCCAACGGCGGCGTCGGTTACTACAACGGCGGCGGCGACGCCTTTATTGTCGGCGGCCATTTCGTCCTGGACGGCAAGCCCGCGGAGGTCCTCCTAAGCGTTTTGCCTCCGGTGGCCCATATCCGGCGCGAAGAAGACCGGGCCGCCATGCGCTGGTCCCTCGACCGAATGATGCAGGAACTGCGCGACCCCCAACCCGGCGGCTATCTCGTCATCGAGCACCTGGCCCATCTTATGCTGGTGCAGGCGCTGCGACTGCACTTGGCCGAGGGCGCGCGCGGGGGCGTGGGCTGGCTGTTCGCCCTCGCGGACAAGCCCATGTGCGCCGCCATTTCCGCCCTGCACGCGGAGCCGGCGCGCCGATGGACCTTGCAGGCCCTGGCCGAGGTCGCCGGCATGTCGCGGACCTCCTTCGCCCTTCGCTTCAAATCCACCGTCGGGGTCTCCCCCATGGACTACCTCACCCGATGGCGCATGCTTCTGGCGGGCGACGCCCTGACACGGGAAGACCAGCCTGTCTCGACCCTCGCCCGCGCCCTGGGTTACGAGTCGGAAAGCGCATTCAGCACAGCGTTCAAACGCGTCATGGGATGCTCGCCGCGCCGCTATGGCCGCGCCCCGCCGTCGCAGGCGCCGCCTGCGCGCGCGGCGCCCCCCTCCGCTTCGGCCAATCCTAGGCTCCCGTCGGTTCAAGGAGGTAAAGCGTAGTGAGCAAGCTCCGGGTCTGCAGCTTCAGCCTCTCCGTGGACGGCTTCGGCGCCGGTCCGCATCAGGACCTGGACCATCCCCTGGGCGTAGGCGCGGAAGCGTTGATGGAGTGGTTCTTCCCCACACAGGCGTTTCAAAGCCGCCACGGACCGGGAGGCGGGGAGACCGGCGTGGACAATGATTTTGCCGAGCAAGGCTTTAAAAACATCGGGGCATGGATCATCGGCCGCAACATGTTTGGGCCCGTTCGTGGGCCTTGGCTGGACCATGGTTGGACCGGCTGGTGGGGCGAGGATCCGCCCTATCACGTGCCCGTCTTCGTCCTCACCCATCATCCGCGTCCGCCCATCGCGATGGGAGGGGGGACGATCTTCCACTTCATCACCGATGGGATCGAGGCGGCGCTCCATCAGGCCTTCGAGGCGGCGGAAGGGCGCGACGTGCGCCTTGGCGGCGGCGTTGAGACCGTGCGCCAGTATCTCAACGCCAGGCTCGTGGACGAAATCCATATCGCCGTCGGGACCGCCCTCCTCGGCGCGGGCGAGAGCCTGTTTTCTGGCCTCGACTTGCCGCGCCTCGGCTATGGCGTGGCGCGGCGCACGGCCACGGCTCGCGCGACCCATCTGATTATTCAGAAAACGTCGTGACCGGCCCTCCGACCGCACGCCTTCGGCGAACGCCGCCCCGGCCTCACCCTTTGAGCCGCTTTACAGCCGCGCCCCGCGGCGGCGCGTGACCTCAGACGGCGCGTGATCTTGGGCGCAAGCATGGTCCTTGGCCTTTGGATCATGGGGGTCGTGGCGTTCGCGGCCTATGGACGGCGTGATCCGACCGTCCTCCATCGCGCAAGCGGGCCTCTGTCCATCCCCTGACCTTCACGGACGAACGAACGGTCTCCATGACCAATGCCCAGGAGCGCCTCCTAGCGGTCCTCTTTGGCGGGGGTCGTCCCGTCCGTCAGGGTTGGCAAGGTCTCTAGGGGCGAGGGCTACAAGACCAAGGATGGGGTCTAGACTGCCCCCCGCGGCGCTCGCCCCAACCGGGGTCCGAGGCCTGGGCGGAGGACGTGATGGACGTCGCTGAAATTGAAGATCGCTTCGCAGGCCTCGGCCCGGTGACCACCCGTCGGATGTTCGGCGGCAAGGGGGTTTACCATCAAGGGCTCATCATCGCCGTCGTGGTGAAAGGAGACCTGCTGCTCAAGGCGGACGCTGAGAGCGCGCCCTTGTTCGACGAGGCCGGATCCACCCAATGGGCCTACGAGGGAAGGGCCGGCAAAAAGGTTCTCATGCCCTACTGGTCCATCCCCGATGGGGCGCTCGACGATCCTGAGGAGATGACGCGCTGGGCGCGAGCAGCCTTTGAGGCCAGCGGACGGGCGGCCGCTCGATAACGGCACGGCCGGCGGGCGCGCGGCACCCGGGCTTGTGATTCCCAGCCCCCCCGAACTTGCGGTAGTGTCAGGCATGGACCGTCGCGCCTTCTTGTTCTCCACGGCTTCCCTGGCCCTCGCTCCGGCGCAAAACGCGATCCAGACCGGCGCAGACCCCCTTGCGGGCGGCGATCCGGCGGCCAACGACACCATCTTCTCCGCCTGGCGCGCCGCCTTCCTAGCGACGGCTGAGGCGCGGGGCCTGCCCCGGGACAAGACGGCGGAGATCCTGGCCGATCTTACTCCAGACCCCTCCGTCGCTGTCCGGGACCAGCGTCAGCCGGAGTTTTCCCTGCTCTTCAGCCGCTATGTGGAGACCACCGTCTCAGAGAGCCGCATCGACGACGGCAAGGCGATGCGGGCCTCCACGGCGCCATGGCTCGATCCCATCGCCGCTGAGTATGGGGTGACGGCGCAAATCATCCTGTCCATCTGGGGAATCGAGTCGGGCTATGGCCAGCATCAGGGCGAGGATGATGTGATCCGCTCCCTGGCCACTCTGGCGGCGGAAGGACGGCGGCGCGCCTTCTTCGAAGACGAGCTGGCGGGAGCCCTGAAGATCCTGTTCTCGGGCGCCGCCACGCGCGATCAGCTCAAGGGCTCCTGGGCGGGCGCCATGGGGCAGACCCAGTTCACGCCCCTCGATTATCTCGCCTACGCCGTGGACGGCGACGGCGACGGCCGGGCGGACATCTGGGGATCAGCGCCCGACGCCCTTGCGTCAAGCGCCAATTTCCTTCTGCGCAAGGGCCGGTGGCGGCCGGGCCAGAGGCCGCAGCAGGAGGTCTTTCTTCCCACTGAGGGCTTCGACTACTCCCTCCTCGAAGGGCCCGCCCTCACGCCGTCCCAGTGGTCGTCCCTCGGCGTCCAGCCCGCCCCGGCTCCGCCCTTCACGGCGGACGAGCTGGAAACCCAGACGAGCCTGTTCGCCCCCATGGGGTGGAAAGGTCCTGCGTTCCTGGCCTTTCCCAACCACGCCGCCATCAAGGCCTACAACAACTCCACCGCCTACGCCCTGTCGGTGGGACTGCTGGCGGACCGCATTGGGGGCGCAGGCCCCCTCGCCCAGGCCTGGCCGGAGGATGCGCCCATCTCGTTGGCCGATCGCCTCCAAGCCCAGCAGGCCCTCAGCGCCATGGGCTACTACACCGGTCAGATCGACGGACTTTTAGGGGCCTCCACGCGCAAGGCCGCCCGCCTTTGGCAGGCTCGCAAGGGGCTTCCCGCGGACGGATATCTCTCGAACGCCCTTGTGCAAGAGCTCAAGGCGGACGCCCCGGCGACGCCGTCTCAGGCCTCGCCGGCGCCTCCGCCGGCGCGATTTAACCCGCGTCGCGCACGAGCTCTTCAAGCCCCTGCTCACGCACCTTGCGATAGAGGGTCGAGCGTCCAATCCCCAGACGACGGGCCACTTCGGTCATATGGCCGGCGTAGATTTCGATGGCGAGTTGGATGAGATCGCGTTCGATCTCCTCAAGGGTCCGCAAATGGCCCCGGTGGTCCAGGATCCGCACCGGACCTTCGGCCTGGGTGTGGGACGGAGCCCCGGCGAACCCGTCGGCGGCGGCCTGCAGGACGCCCGGGCGGTCCGACGCGACGTGGGACAAGGCCTGGCCGACGCCCCGCGGTCCGCCCTCGTCCACGGCCTCGGCCACGCCCTCAAGGGGAGCGCAGACGCCGGAAATCGCAGGAAAGTCGTGCGGCTGAAGATAGGGCGCGTCGGCGAGAACGATGGCCCGGTAGACGGCGTTCTCAAGCTGACGCACGTTCCCCGGCCAGTCGTAGGCCTTCAGAAGGGCGACGGTTTCCGGGCTCGCCGCCACCACGCGCTTGCCCTCTTCGACATTGAAGCGGCGAATGAAGGCGTCGAGGAGCGCGGGTATGTCCTCGCGCCGCTCGCGCAGCGCCGGCGCCTCGAGGGGAAAGACGTTTAGGCGGTAATAGAGGTCTTCTCGGAACCGTCCGGCCTTCACGAGGTCAGCCAGATCCCGGTTCGTGGCGGCGATGATCCGCACATCCACCTTAACGGGCCGTTTGGCGCCCACCGGATCCACTTCGCGCTCTTGAAGGGCGCGCAAGAGCTTCACCTGCATGTCCAAGGGAAGCTCGCCGACTTCGTCGAGGAACAGAACCCCGCCGTTGGCCTCCTGGAACTTGCCCGCATGACGGTCATGGGCGCCGGTGAAGGAGCCCTTCTCGTGGCCGAACAGGATAGACTCAACGAGGCTCTCGGGCAGAGCCCCGCAGTTCACCGGAACGAAGGGCTTTCCCGCTCGGTCGGACTCGCCGTGAATGGCGCGGGAGATGACCTCTTTGCCGACGCCGCTTTCCCCCAAGATCAGAACCGGGATCGACGATTTGGCGGCCCGCTCCCCCAGCGCCCGGACGAGGCGCATGGGCGCGGAGGCGCCGACAAGGTCGCTGAACGTCACCTGACCCGCGGCCCTCTTCTTGAGCCGATCCACTTCCTGGGTCAGCTGCCCCATTTGCAGGGCGTTGCGGATGGAGACGATGATCCGCTCCGGACTGGCTGGCTTGACGAAGAAGTCGTTGGCCCCGGCCTGCATGGCCTGAACCACCGTATCCACGCCCCCCGTGGACGTGAGCACCACCACCGGCGCTGCAAACCCTGTCGCACGCAAACTGCGCAGGACCTCGACGCCGGTCATATGGGGCATGACCAGATCCAGGATCATAACGTCAGGCCGCAGGCCGGAGGCGATGCGGTCAAGGGCCGCTTCGCCTCCGTCGGCTTGCGCGACGGCGAACCCTTCGCGCTCCAGAACAGCCTGCATCAGCCGCCGCTGCGTGGGATCATCGTCGACGATGAGAACCGTTTTAGTCATTCAGCTACGCCCATCCACCGTCCCGAACCTCTCGAGGGGTCCGGGTGCCATGAGAGGGGTTATGGCCCACGGCCGATGAAGGTTCGGTTTAGGAGATGTTCTCCTGAGGTTAACGCGGCGACGCCGCGGTGAGGGTTATTCGCGTTGACCCCAGGGGGAGGGCCGGTCATAGGGGGCGCATGACCGTGCATGCCCCCATCGCCGCTGCGTCCGATCTTCCTGAGTGGCGGCTGGAGGACCTCTACGCCGGCAGGGATGATCCGAAAATCGAGGCCGATCTCGCCGCGGCGGCGGCGTGCGTCGCCGAACTCACCCGGCTCAAGGGCGCCTTCCTCGCGTCCCGCGGCGATCCCAGCCGCTTGGGACTGCTCCTGGACCAAGGCGTCGCCCTCTACGAGCGGGCCACCAACCTCATCCTGGCCACGGGCGCCTTCGCCGGCCTCTCAGCCTCCACCGCGCGGGACGATCCGGCCTGGGCCAAGTTCGAAGCGGACCTGCGCACCCGTCATGCCGCCATTGCCGCGGAGAGCCTGTTTCTCACCCTGGAGCTGAACCAGCTTGAGGACTGGGAGCTGGAAAACGGCCTCAAGGCCCATCCGGCCAGCGGCCGCTGGCGCCCTTGGCTGCGACGGGTTCGATTGACCCGGGAACACGAGCTCGCCCCTGAGCTAGAGCGGCTCATGCTGGACCGCGCGCCGGCCCTCGCTAACTGGACGCGCCTTTACGATGAGACCCTCGCCCGCATGGTGGTCCAGTCCGGCGAGGAGGCTTTGACCCTGTCGGAAGCCCTCAACCGACTTTCCGACCCGGACCGGGGCCGGCGCAAGGCGACGGCTGAGGCCCTTTCCGAGGCCCTGGCCGAGCGCATCCCGGTCTTGAGCCTCGCCCTCAACACCCTCGCGTTCGAGAAAATGGTGGAGGACCGCTGGCGACGTCACGCCACCCCAGCCGCGGCGCGCCACATGGCCAACGAAGTGGACGCCGAAGCCGTGGAAGCCCTGGAGGCGGCGGTGACGGAGGCCTACCCGCGTCTCGCACACCGCTATTACGCCCTCAAGGCCAAGGCCATGGGCCTTGAGGCCCTAGACTACTGGGATCGGAACGCCCCCCTCGATGCGGCGCCGCCCCGCCGTTACGACTGGATCGCCGCCAAGGACATTGTCCTTGAGAGCTTCGCCAAACTCGCCCCGCGGTTCGCCGATCTCGCTCGGCGGTTCTTCGAAAACCCCTGGATCGACGCACGCCCCCGCCCGGGCAAGTCCTCCGGCGCCTACTCCCATCCGGTGACCTCCGAGAGCCACCCCTACGTCTTCCTCAACTACATGTACGAGCGCCGGGACGTCCTCACGCTCGCCCATGAGCTTGGCCACGCCGTGCACCAGACCCTGGCCGCGCCCCTTGGCACCTTCCTCGCAGATACGCCCCTCACCCTGGCCGAAACCGCGTCGATCTTCGGCGAAGGCCTGGTTTTCGAGCGCCTTCTGGGCGAGGCTGAGGGGTTGGAGCGTCGCGCCCTCCTTGCCGGAAAGATCGAGGACGCCCTCAACACCGTTGTCCGTCAGATGGCGTTTCACCGCTTTGAGAGCCGTTTCCACCACCTGAGGGCCTCAGGGGAGTTGTCGCCGGAGGCCATCGGCGCCCTCTGGATGGATGTGCAGGGCGAGAGCTTGGGCCCGGCGGTGCGCCTTAATCCGGGGTACGAGCACTATTGGGCCTACGTCAGCCACTTCGCCCACGCCCCGTTCTACGTATACGCCTACGCCTTCGGCGACCTTCTGGTTTCGGCGCTAATGGAGCGGCGGAGGGCTGATCCGGAGAGCTTCGCCCCCCTTTACGAAGCCCTCCTCTCGGCGGGCGGATCCAAAACCTACGTGGAGGCCCTGGCGCCCTTCGGGCTCGACCCCAGAGAAAAGAGTTTCTGGAGCGCCGGCGTCGTCCGTCTGGAACGTCTGATCGAAGAGTTCGCGGCCCTGGTCTGACGCAGACGGCGCGCTGCGGGTTTTCCGGCGGCGATGGCGCAAAAGACGCCCTACCCGGTGGCGCCGGACGGCTTTTCGCCCACATAGGGTCATGGCCTCCGACACCCTTGATCCTGAACGCAACCGCCTATCCGGCCGTCTCACCCGCGCGGCCCGCGTCGGCGTCAATATGGCCGGCGCCGGCGCCGCCATCGGCGCCAATCGCCTGTTCGGCGGCGAGGACCAAGCCCTGCGAAATGCGCGCGCCCTCAAAACGGCCCTTGGCGGTCTCAAGGGGCCCCTGATGAAGGCGGCGCAGATGTTCGCCACCGTCCCAGACCTTCTCCCCCCGGAGTTCGCCGCCGAACTCGCCGAACTCCAGTCGAGCGCGCCCTCCATGGGCCGTCCCTTCGTCCGCCGGCGGATGGCGGCCGAGCTTGGGCCGGACTGGGCCTCTCGGTTCAAGACCTTCGACCTGGAGGCCGCCCATGCCGCCTCCCTTGGCCAGGTTCACAGGGCCGTGGACCTGGAGGACCGCGCCCTCGCCGTGAAGCTTCAGTATCCGGACATGCAAAGCGCGGTGGAAAGCGATGTGGCGCAGCTCAGGACCGTTGTGGCCCTCATGCGGCGCATTGAAGGCTCCATCGATACGAGCCAGGCCATCGTTGAGATCGGAGACCGCCTGCGCGAGGAGCTCGATTACGCGCGTGAGGCCCGGGCCATGCGCCTTTACCACAACTTCTTCCTCGACCGGCCCGACATCGTCACGCCCGAACCCATCAGCGCCCTCAGCACGCAGCGCCTCCTCACCATGACCTGGCTGGATGGGGAGGGGCTGTTGACGTTCAAGGACGCGCCCCTTGCCGTGCGCAACCGCATCGCAGAGCTGCTGTTCGAGGCCTGGTGGGCCCCCATGACCCATATTGGCGTGATCCATGGGGATCCGCACCTTGGCAACTATCGCCTCACCGCCGGAGCGGAGCGCCTTAATCTCCTGGATTTCGGCTGCATCCGAATCTTCCCGCCGCGCTTCGTCGCCGGCGTCGTGCGCCTCTATCGCGCCCTTGCGGACGACCACCGGGCGGAACAAATCGCCGCCTACAGGACCTGGGGTTTCGACAACCTCAATGACGCCATGGTGGACGCCTTGAACGTCTGGGCCCGTTTCATTTACGGCCCCCTTCTGGACGACCGCGTGCGCACGGTCGCCGACGGGATTGCGCCCGGCGCCTACGGCCGACGCGAAGCGTTCCAGGTCCGCACGGCCCTAAAGACGGCGGGCCCCGTGACCATTCCGCGGGAGTTCGTTTTTATGGACCGCGCCGCCATCGGCCTCGGCGCGGCCTTCCTGCATCTTTCTGCGGAACTCAACTGGCGCGCCCTCTTCGAGGCCTCCATCGCGGGCTTTTCCGAGGAAAAGCTCGCCGCCCGCCAAAAAGAGGCCCTTGAGGCCGTCGGCCTCGCCTGACGGCTTTACCCCCGCCTAAGGGCGCTGGCTCCCGGACTATGGCTGGGGCTTGCGCCTCACGTCGCCGCCACGACCGTCTTCCCCAGCGCCCGCTTGCAGCGTAGTCGTCGCCGTAGAGGTTGCTATGTCTGACGATGTCATGGGGGAGGTTCCCCGGCCCCCGCCCCAAGGCTTTATCAATGTAGACTGGACCCGAGGCTTCGGCCGCCAGGTCGGACCCCTGTTCCGCAAGGACCAGGAGGGGCGCCGGGTCATGGGCCTCTATGTGGAGGAGCACCACACCAACGGGATGATGAACGCCCATGGCGGTCTTCTCATGACCCTGGCTGATATGGCGTGGGGAAATGTGGTCTCCATGGAGCGCTCCATGTTCTGGGTGACCGTCCGCTTGACCTGCGACTTTCTAGACGCCGCCGCCTCGGGAGAATGGATTGAGGCGGGCGGCGAACTCATCTCTGATGAGGACGGGCTTTATGTCGTGCGCGGTCGGGTATGGTGCGCCGAGCGCACCCTGGTGAGCGGCACGGGCGTGTTCAAGGCTGTTCGCCCCCGTGCGCCGCGGCCGGGAGAAAAGGCGTTCCTCGGCGCGGCGCAAGGAGCAGGCGATGTCTGAAGCGGTTGGAACCACGCAGGCGGGATCTCCTGAGGACGGCGCCGCCGGACCGGCGACGGCGCAGGCGATCGCCTCGCTCCTGGCCCCCTTCGCCGGGGACCGCCCGCCCGCGCCGGCCTGGTTTCAGTCCGCCCTCGCGAGGGCGCCCGAGCGCGGTTTTGTGGAGGCGGACGGCGCCGCCATCGAGACCCTCGCCTGGGGGCCCTTGGGCGCGCCGGGCCTTCTGCTCCTGCACGGGAACGGCGCCCACGCCGACTGGTGGAGCTTCATCGCCCCCTTCTTCGCCGACGACCGCCGGGTCACGGCCATTTCGTGGTCAGGCATGGGTCGGTCGAGTTGGCGTGATCGCTACTCTATCGACGTCTTCGTCAACGAAGCCCTCAAGGGCGCGGAGGCCACAGGCCTGTTCGCCGGCGCGGACAAGCCCATTGTGGTTGCCCATTCCTTCGGCGGCTCAGTGGCCACCAGCCTCGCCGCCGCCCACGGCGCGCGGTTCAAGGCCACCGTGATCCTAGACTCAGGCGCCCGCCCCCCCGCCAAGCAATGGCGCGGACCGCCCCAGAGAACCCATCCCAATCGGGTCTATTCCACCTTAGCCGAGGCCCTCGCCCGTTTCCGGCTCATGCCGCCCCAGGGATGCCCCAACCCTTACATTGTCGATTACATCGCCCGGGAGGGCCTGCGCCCCGCGCCCCTCGATCCCGCGCTGCCGGACGGGCCGATGGGGTGGACCTGGCGGTTCGACCCTTTCATCTGGTCCAAGATGGATTTCTCAAAGGCGTGGGAATCGGGCGAGGAACTGGCGCGCGCCCAGTGCCGCCTCGCCTTCGTTTGGGGCGCGCAGTCCAACCTCATGACCCGGGACGTGATTGAATATTCCCGCTCTCACGCCGCGTTCGGCTCGCCCTTCGTGGAAATACCCGAGGCCGAACACCACGTCCTCCTCGACCAACCCCTGGCCCTCATCTCCGCGCTCCGCGGCCTCTTCTCATCCTGGATCTGACGCCCCATTGACCCCCTCGGTGCGCATTACCCCCCATCCCCAACCCCTCCGGGGACGGGCCGATCCTCCGGGTTCCAAGTCCATCACCAACCGAGCCCTTCTCCTGGCGGCCCTGGCCGAGGGCTCCGATGACGAGAGCCTTCTCACCGGCGCCCTGAAGAGCGAGGACACCGAACGCATGTCCGCGGCTTTGCGCGCCATGGGCGCCTGCATCGCCGAGCCGGACGCCACAAGCTTTTCAGTCCGCGCCGCGCCCCTGAAGGCGCCGGCCGATCCGCTCTTCCTCGGCAACGCGGGCACGGCCATGCGTTTCCTCACCGCCGCCGCCGCCCTTGCGGACGGGCTGGTGATCCTTGACGGGGACAGCCACATGCGCCGGCGCCCCATCGCGCCCCTGGTGGACGCCTTAAGGACCCTCGGCGTGGACGCGCTCGCGCCGACCGGGTCGCCGCCGGTCCGGGTGCGCGGCGTCGGACGCGTGCAGGGGGGACGGGTTGAGATCGATGCGGGCCTATCCAGCCAGTACGTCTCCGCCCTCCTGATGCTCGCCCCTTGCGCCTCAGGCCCCCTGGAGGTCGCCCTGCGCGGCGCTGAGATCGGCGCGCGCGGCTATGTGGACCTGACCTTGGCGGTGATGCGGCGGTTCGGAGCGACCGTTCAGGGCGCGGGCCCTGGCGTCTGGCGCGCCACGCCGGGGGGATACCGTCCCACACGGCTGCCGATTGAGCCTGACGCCTCGGCGGCCACCTACCTCTGGGCCGCTGAAAAACTCACGAGCGGCGCCATTGACCTTGGGGTCGCGCCTTCGGGGTTCACCCAGCCCGACGCCGCGGCCTACGGCCTCATTCAGACCTTTCCGCGCATGCCGGCGATCATTGAGGGATCCCAGATGCAGGACGCGGTGCCCACCCTTGCGGTCCTGGCGAGTTTCAACGCCGGGGACGTCCGCTTCACAGGGATTGCAAACCTGCGGGTCAAAGAGTGCGACCGCATCCTGGCGCTGCGCTCCGAACTCAACCGCATCAAGCCCGGCCTGGCGCGCGAGGAGGGCGATGATCTTGTGGTCTGCGGGGACCCGGGCCTTGCCGGATCGCGGCGTCCGACGCGGATCGAGACCTATCAGGATCACCGGATAGCCATGAGCTTGGCCTTGGCGGGCCTCCTGATTGAAGGGATCGAGATCCTTGACCCGCATTGCGTCGCAAAGACATGGCCGACCTACTGGGAGTGCCTCACCAGGCTTGGCGTGAAGCTGGACCCGCTTGCCTAGACGCAGACGCGTCGAGACACGCCGCCCCTCGCGTCCCGTCACGCGCCTTTGGCCGCGCTGCAGCACGGCTCATTGCCGGCCTTGCCCTCAGGCGCGTCCGTTCAAACCCGCCGGGCCGGGCGCGGACCAACGCGCCGCTCGCGCCGGCGACCATCGGCCGATTTCTGGCGCAGATAGGACGGGTCGAGGTTTAGGCGGGCTCATGATCGTGTGACGAGGGTTTAACGCCATCCATCCGCGTCTTTGCTCGACGCCGCGCGGGACGCCGCGACACCCGCGCGCGGGCGGCCTCAAAGGGCCTAAACAGAGGCGCCCTCCACCCCCCGCCGGCGCAACGCCGCGTAAACTCGAGGACGCCATCCCGTAAAATTCCGCCAAAAAAGGACTGGGCCTGGACAGGCTCCGGTCCGGGGTTGTCAGATAAGGCCGTCACCGGCCGGAAACCGACCGGCTGAGCTCTTTAGCAGGGTGAGTGATGCGCGCCTTCGGTCTTGCCGGCTTACAGCTGCCTGCGCCCCCCGGCGACAACTTCGAGGCGATTGCTGCGCAAATCGCCATGACAAAGCGCCTCTACCCCTGGGTCGACATGATCCTCTTGGGCGAGCTCTGCTGGTTCGGCGCAGATCCCTCCAACGCCGTCGACCTTCCCGGCCCTTACGAAGATCGCATCCGCGATCTTTGCCGCCGTCATGGCGTTTGGCTCGTCGCCGGCAGCCTTTACCACCGCGTGGGGGAGAAGATCTACAACACCTGTCCCGTGATCAATCCCATGGGCGAAGTCGTGGCGCGCGCCCATAAGCTTTACCCGTTCCTGCCCTACGAGAAGGGGGTGGCGGGCGGAGAGGCGGTGAGCGTTTTCGAGGTTCCAGGCGTCGGCGCCTTCGGGCTCTCGATCTGCTACGACATGTGGTTCCCGGAGACCTTGCGCGCCATGGTCTGGCGTGGCGCGGAGATCGTCCTGCACCCGTCGATGACCACAACCATCGACAGAGACGTGGAGACGGCCATGGCGCGGGCCAACGCCGCTATGCAGCAATGCTATTTTGTCGACCTCAACGTGGTGGGTATGGGCGGGGGCCAATCGGGCGTCTATGGCCCAGGCGGCGAGGTGATCCATCGCGCCGGCGCCGCCGCGGAGATCATCGCGGTGGAACTCGACCTCGACACGGTGAAGCGGGTCCGCGAGCGCGGCTGGCACGGGCTCGGTCAGGTGCTCAAAAGCTACCGTGACGCCGACCTCTCGTTCGAGCCCTATCGCGAGGGGGCGAAGACCTCGCCGGCCTTGGCTGCGCTTGGCCCCATGCGTTTCGCGGTTCGGGGCGTCTCGCAGGATCGAGACGCGGAATGACCCTTGGCGCAAGGCTGGCGATCGCCGCTCTTGCGGTGGTGAGCTTAGGGCTGCCGGCGGCGCCGTCCCTCGCACGCGATCCGTTGAGCCTCGAGGCCCTCTTGACCGGAAACATCGCCGGGCCGGTCTCCATGAGCGCCCTGGCGCGCCCTCCGGACGCCTTAGGCGCGGCCGCCCCGTTTAACGGCCGTCTGGCGCTGATTGGCGCGCCCACGCTCCAGGGCGTCGAGGTGGTTTATAAAGCCCAAGCAGGCAAGGCGGTCAGTCCCGCGATCCGGACCCTGCCGCCCTTCGACTTCGCCTTCGTCCAGTCTGGCGACGCGGTGGTCCCGGTGACCCGCGGACCGATCGCCGGCTCCCGCCCAGACTGGGAGTGGGTGCTGGAGCCTGGCGCGTCGTGGCGTCAATCTGGGGATGGCGATTATAGCCGTGCCTCCATCCCGTTCGCGCTGATGGAGCGCAACGCCAATTGCGTGCACAATGGCGTGCTAACCTTCCTGTACAGGCCGCAGGGTCAGGTTTCGCGGGTGTATCTTCAGATCTCCAGTGAGACCTGCGCCTACTTCAAGTTCAACGCTTGGGGCGCAGCGCACGCTCGCTACCGCCCGGGTGCGGTGGCCGGCGAGGGCGCTGTGCGATCGGCCTATCAGGCCGAAGTCGCCAACCGCCTGCCGGTCCGGCCCCTCTCGGATCTTGTCAGGGCGCATCCCCAGGTGCGGGAAGAGGGGTTCGCCCTCGAAAGACCCAAGGACGCAGACCCGCCGAGCCTTTTCGGCCTGGTCGTCGATGGGGTGAACTACGCCGGCGCCTGCGAGACCCGATCCGGCCCCTATCCCTACTGCGACGTTCTTGATCTGCCCTCCTACTCCACGGCCAAAAGCATCGTCGGAGCCGTCGGCCTGATGCGGCTGGAGGCGCTGTGGCCGGGCGCGCGCCAGGCGCAGATCGCTGACTATGTCCCAGCGTGCGCCGCCTCAGGGTGGCGCGGCGTGAGCTTCGAGGATGCGCTTAACATGGCCTCAGGTCATTTTCGCAGCGCCGACTTTGAGGCGGACGAGGATGCGTCGGACTATTCGGCCTTTTTCGACACGGAACGGCACGCAGTCAAAATTGCCTTTTCATGCGGCCATTATCCCCTTCGCGCAGCGCCCGGACAGGTTTGGGTTTATCGCACCGCCGACAGCTACATCCTGGGAACGGCCATGCAGGCGTTTGTTCGCGCCCGCTTGGGTCAGGATAAGGATTTCTACGCCGACGTCTTGGCGGACCCGCTCTGGCGTCCCCTCGGCCTCAGCCCTGTGATGATGGACAGCCGAAGGACCCGCGACGACGACCGGCAGATCTTCACCGGCTACGGGCTGATTTATCACCGCGGCGACATAGCCCGCCTGGCCCAATGGCTCGGCGCCGATCAGGGTCGCTTAGGCGGCCGCTCGATGCTGGACGCCGCGCTTCTCAACCGGGCCCTGCAGCGCCGGACGCCGCCGCAGGGATTGCAAGCAGGAGGGCCGCGGTTCCGCTACGCCGACGGGTTTTGGGCGGAGGACATCGGGCCGGCGCTGCACTGCCCGCATGCGGTCTGGGCGCCCTTCATGTCAGGCTTCGGGGGCATCTCCGTCGTTCTCTTGCCGAACGGCGTCGCCTACTACTACTTCGGCGATAGCGGGATCTTCGACTGGACCGCAGCCGCCGCAGAGGTCGAGAAGATCAGGCCCATGTGCGCCTAGGACGCGGCTCAGACCATCCCATCCGCCCGGGGCCGCGCAGGGGCTAAGGGCGCCCGACGCCTTGCGAACCGCCCCGGATCGAGACATTCGCCAAGGTCGCGGGGCAGGGGCGAGGGAACCCCGACGGCCAGGGCGGCCACGTGCTCCCCCAGAAGCGGCGCAAGGGTGAACCCCCGACCGCCGAGACCGGCCAGGACATAGAGCCCGCCTCTGTGCGCGCCGCCGTCCGGGTCAGGGATGGGACCGGCCAGGGGCAGATGATCAGGGGTCGCAGCGCGGACACCCGCTCGGCCGACGATGAAGGCCGGATCTATCCTCGCCGCCAGCCGCGGCCGAACGGCCGCCAGCGCTGCGAGATTGCGCACGTCGTCCTCCCGCCGCACGGACGCATCCGCATCATCCCGCTGGTGGGTGGCTCCGAAGAGGACGCCGCTTCGCGCCGGGGCGGCGTAGTCGCCCCACGCCGAAGCCAACCCCTGCGCCGTGACGCCGGGCGCGAGGCTTACCTGCCCGCGAATGGGTCTGAGATTAAGGCCTCCCACGAAGTCCGACAGGGCGGGCCCGGCGGCGAGGACGACGACGTCGAAGACGCCTGCGTCCGCGCCCTCGGCGTCCATGAGCCGCCAGCCGTCCGGCGTGGACGAGAGGCCTGCGATGCGGCGACGGACAAGCCGTGTAATCCACGCGGCCGCGAGGCGTTCAGGTTCGACGACCAGAGCGTCCGCCATCATAAGTCCCCCGTCCTTCCGAGGTTCGTCCAGAAGGCCGGCCACGGCCTCGGCGGAGAGGGGCGTCAGGGCGCCCGGATCAAACCCCTCCCACATGGCGATGGCGGCGAAGCGCTGCGGGTCCTTCTCCTGACGGGCCGCCTGCACGACCCCTCGCGCGAGGATGGCGTCGCCGACCTCGTCCTCGTAGATCTGCGTCGAGCGCGCGAAAGCCTGGGCGCCGAGCCGCGCCGCAGGCCCGAAGCCCGCGTCCAGGCGCGGCGTGACCAGGGCGGACGGATTGCCCGAAGCACCCGCGGCGGCGCCTTCGGCGTCGAAGACCTCGGCGGAAACGCCCAGGCGATGGAAGGCCCGCATCAGAGCTGCGCCCGCAATTCCAGCGCCGATGACGGCGACGCGTCTGGGCGGAGCAGGCGACGGCGTCGCCCGTGAGGTGTCGGCGAGGACCCCTTCAAGACGCTGGCGCTTCGCGCCAAAGCCTGCGGCCCGGTAAACGCTAAAGCCCTGCGCCTCCAGACCGCGCCGCACGGCGCCGGCGACCGTGAAGCTCGCGACCCGCGCACCCGGGCGCGAGCGTTCAGCCACGAGGGCGAGGACCTCCGGGCGCCACATGTCAGGATTTTTCGAAGGCGCGAAGCCGTCGAGAAACCAGGCGTCAGCGAACCCTGACCACGCTTTGAGGGCCGTTGCGACGTCCATAACGGCAAGATCTAAGATGACGCCCAGATCCGGCCACTCGACGCGGTGAAAGCCGGACCGGCCCCGCGGCCAGGCCGAATGCAGAGGCTTGGCCAGATCCGTGAGATCTGGGAACGCCACGAGGGCGCGGGCCGCGTCCTCGCCCGATAGGGGAAAGGCTTCTAGGGAAAAGATGTTCAACACAGCGTCCGGCGACGGACGGTTCGCCCGCCACAGGTGGATGAGGGCGAGAACATTAAGGCCGGAGCCGAACCCCGTCTCGGCGACGACAAACGACCGGCGTCCCGACCAGGCGCTGGGAAGGCCGCACCCTTGCAGGAATACCGAACGGGTCTCGGCGAGACCGTCCTGCGGGGAGAAATAGATATCCCCGAAGCGCCTGGACGTCGGCGTTTCGCCCGACCAGACGACAGGTTCGCTCATGGCTGAGCCGGAAACGAAAAGGGCCGCCCGAGGGCGGCCCTGAACGCCAACGGCGAACGTCCCTTACTGGGAGTTCGTGGTCGTGGTGTTGCTGGTGGTGGTGGTCGTCATCGTGTTGTCCGTGGTGTTGGACATGGAATTGTCCGTGGCGGGAGCCGCCGCGGTGGTGTCGGTTGTGGAGGTGTTCTCAGTGGTGTTCGTGGCGGCGGGCTTGCCGCAAGCCGCGACGGAGAGAGCGGCCACAGCGGCGGTCGCGACGAGAATCTTACGCAGAGCTTCGGAGGTCATGTCCCTGGTCCCCTTTAGGAGGTTGAGCGCGGGTACGCAGTTTCGCGGCCCGTCCGCCGAATTACCGCATTTGGGCATCGGCTCGCAAGACGTAAGTCGCTGCGCTCCCTCCACTGCGCCGATATTATACCGGGGCAGGAAAGAGATGTGGTGACGATACCTGCAATATATCACGAAGGCCAGTGAGATTAAGCGGCCTCACTGGGGATGTTGGTCAGCGCTTCCTCGAGTTCAGCGAAGCTCGGCTGTGCGTTGGAAGGAACGCTTCCGCGGCCGATTTCGACCGAGATCTGAGCGGCGTTGCCGTGGAGATGGGCAACGAGGACCGAACGAATGATTCGGTAGAAGGCCCCCTCCTCGTCGACCACCTCCTTCAGGCGCGTCGCCATAGGGCCCACGAGGCCGTAGGCGAGGAAGACGCCAAGAAAGGTGCCCACAAGCGCGCTGCCGATCATCTCGCCGAGAATTTCCGGCGGTTGGGTGATGGCGCCCATGGTCTTGATGATGCCGAGGACAGCGGCGACGATCCCGAGGGCGGGCAGGGCGTCGGCCAGACTTTGCAAAGCATGGGCGGGAGACAGTCCCTCGTGGTGGTGCTTTTCGAGCTGCACCTCCATGCAGTCCTCCACCTGGTGGGGATCCTCCAGGTTCATGGTCATCATGCGCAAGGTGTCGCAGATGAAGTCCACGGCGAAGTGGTCCTTCATGAGCTTGGGGTAGCGGGAGAACAACGGGCTGTCCGCGGGCTTTTCGATGTGGCTCTCAAGGGCGATGACGCCTTTGGATTTCATGGTCTTGGTCAGCGTGAACAGCAGAGCCAGCAGGTCATTGTAATCCTTGGCTTTCCACTTGGGTCCGGCGAAAATCTTGCCGAACCCGGCGCCCGTAGCCTTAATCGTGGTCATGGAGTTGGAGATCAGGTAGGAGGCGATGCCGGCGCCCAAGATCGCCATAAGCTCGTGCGGAGCGGCCTCCACGATGACGCCCATATTGCCGCCGGAGATGATGAAGCTGCCGAACACGAGGCCGAACAGCAACACGATGCCGATAATTTGGAACATCAAACCCCGCCCACGTCGTTCCTAAAGGACCAAACCGACAGTTGGGGGATATTGCTTAATTTGCCGTGTGCGACGTCAGGCCGGCGACGACGCGGCGACGAGGAGAGACCACCCCCCTTGAGCCGCTCAATCGCCTCCCTCCTTCATGGCGCAGCCTCCATCGCCACCGCCCTCCAGTCCCCCAAACGCAAGGCCATGACCTTGTCGCGGCTGATGGAGCGCCTCGACGGTTCGGCGCTGCATGTGGTGCAGACGCGCCATGGTCCCCTGAAGACCCTTCCCCTGCGCGGCCCGCACCTGGCGGCCGCCGCGTTAGGCTTCGACGAGGAGGAGCCTGAGACCCTCGCCTGGATCGACAGCTTCGCGCCGCACGACGTTTTCTACGATATCGGCGCGGCCACGGGCCTGTTTTCCATGTACGCCGCCCTCCTCCCGGGCGTGCGCGTGTTCGCCTTCGAGCCCAAGGCCACAAGCTTCGGCGTCCTTGTGGAGCACTTAGCCCTGAACGACCTTGGAGAGCGGATTTTTCCCCTGTGCGTCGCCGTCTCCGACGCCACGAGCGCCACGCGACTCACCCTCTCCGCCATGGCCGCGGGGTCAGGTGGCAATTCTTTGGGCGGCGCGCCGGATCAATTCGGCCTCAGTAAATCCGTCTTCAGCCAGGGCGCCCTGGCGTACCGTCTCGATGATCTGATCTCGACCTTCCGCCTGCCTGCGCCCACGCGCCTCAAGATCGACGTGGATGGAATTGAAGGGATAATCCTCGAAGGGGCGCCCCTCACCTTGCGCGGGGTCTCGAGCGTCATGATCGAGGTGGAGGGATTGAACGCGCGCGACGCGGGCTCCCGCATCGAGCCGGCCCTTCACGCGGCCGGTCTGAGGGAGGATCTGGCTGTGCGCGACGCCGGCTCCGGGAGAAATCGCCTGTACGTGCGGCCCTAATGAAGGGCTTCAGCGATTCGGGCCGCCAGAGCGGCCCGGGTCGCACGGTCGAAGGCGCCGGCCGCCTGGGCGGCGCGCGCCGCCGCGGCCGCCGCCCGATAGATGAAGCCATAGGTCGGATAAACCGTCGTTCCAAGATCCCCTGAGGGCTTGTACCAAACCTTCACCTGGCTCCAATCTCCGGCGCTGGACACGTCCACGACGGTGACGTCGTTCTCAATCTGTCCCTTCTTGCCTTCCACTGGAGACCAGTTGGCGTGGGTGACCTGGATGATGCGGTCCGTGAGAACCTGGCTCACCACCGCCACGTGGCCGCGCTTCATGGATCCGAAAGGCTTGAACACCAGCACTGACCCCGCCTGGGGGGTGGTCCCTCGGGTGTAGCGGCCCACCGCCTGCTCCCACCAGGTCCAGGCGTCGCCGAAAAGCATGATCCCGGTGTAGAGGCGGGCGAACTGAACGCATTGCCAGCTTGTGGGCTCCTCAGCGCCGAATGAGGCGCGCGTCGCCGCACTCGCCGCACTCGTCGTCGGGGCCGCCGGGGCCGCCCGGGCGACCAGGGGCGCTAAGACGGACCACAAGGCCGCCGCCGCCGCCGCGACCGAGGCGATCCGCCGTCCACCCATACGCGCAAACCCTCTCGAGACGCTACGCCACCAAAATGCCGCCAGAGGGTTAAGGGGGTTTTGCCAAAAACGCCACCCGACGGGCCAGAGGCGAAGCGTCCAAAGGATTGCTCCCCCGCCGCTCCAACGCCCATAGTGCGGGAAAATTACGGGAGGATGGAATGGATTTCGCGCTATCGGCTGAGCTCACCGCCTATCTTGAGACCCTCGATCAGTTCATCGAGACGGAAATCAAACCCCTTCAGGCGCAGGACGACAACGAGCGTTTCTTCGATCACCGCCGCGAACATGCGCGCACGGACTGGGATAACCACGGCCTGCCGCGGCCGGAGTGGGAGGAGCTCCTCGCCGAAGCCCGCCGCCGGGCCGACGCGGCGGGACATCTTCGCTACGCCTGGCCCAAGCACATGGGAGGAAAGGGCGGATCCAACCTCGATATGGCGGTGATCCGCGAGCATCTCGCCTCCAAGGGCCTTGGCCTGTTCAACGACCTTCAGAATGAACACTCCATCGTCGGCAACAATCCCTTCGTCCTTATGTTCCAGGCCTTCGCCACGCCCGAGCAATCCGACAGGGACAGCGAGAAGCTGCTCTCCGGCGCCATGAAGACGGCCTTCGGCTTGACTGAGCCCAACCATGGGTCGGACGCCACCTTCATGGAGACCCGCGGCGTGCGCGCCGATAAAGACGGAAAGCCCGGGTGGCTCATCAACGGCGAGAAGATGTGGACCACGGGGATGCACGTGGCGACCCATGTGATGGTGTTCGCCCGCACCTCCGGGACCGACGGCGACGCCGCCGGAATCACCTGCTTCATCGTTCCCGCCCACCAGGAGGGCGTGAAGATCGAGGAGTGGCTCTGGACCTTCAACATGCCCACAGATCATCCACGCGTCTCCTTCACCAACGTTTGGGTGCCCGAGGACAGCTTTTGGGGCGAGGTGGGCGGCGGCCTCGGCCTTGGTCAGAGTTTCGTGCACCAGAACCGAATCCGTCAGGCGGCCTCCTCCCTCGGCGCGGCGGTCTACTGCATCGAAGAGAGCGTGAAGTACGCCCGATCCCGCAAGCCGTTCGGCAAGGCCCTAGCCGACAATCAGGCGATTCAGTGGCCGCTGGTGGAGCTGGCCACCCAGGCGGAGATGCTGCGGCTGCTGATCCGCAAGACCGCCTGGCAGATGGACCATCTCGACCACCGGGCTATAGAGCGGCAGATCTCCGACAAGGTCTCCATGTGCAATTACTGGGGCAACCGCCTGTGCTGCGAGGCCGCCGACCGCGCCATGCAGATCCATGGGGGGATCGGATATTCTCGGCATAAGCCCTTCGAACACATTTATCGCCACCACCGGCGCTATCGCATCACCGAAGGGTCGGAGGAGATTCAGATGCGCAAGGTGGCGGCCTATCTGTTCGGCTTCATGGGCCCGCGAAAACGCGCCCTGGCGGAAGCCGAGGAGGCGCTGTGAGGCGACGGCGGGCGGCGCGACGTCGTGCGCCATCCCCCGCTCGACGGACGCATTAAGGTCGAGTAGGTGCAATGCTGGCTTTGTTTTGGGGATTGCATGACCTTACGCCTCCGCCTCCTGGCGGCCTCCGCCGCAGCGCTCGCCCTCCTCGCGCCCCTGGCGCACGCCCAGTCCGCCGTGAGCGCAGGGCCCCAGCCCCTCCCGCCCGAGCCTCCCATCGCCGAACCCAAGGACGCGCCCTACCCTGGCGTCCTCACCCTCGTGGTGGACGCAACCGACCTCGACCACGCCATTCAACGGGTTCACGAGACGGTGCCCGTCTCCGGTCCTGGGCCTGAGACCCTTCTCTACCCGCGCTGGCTTCCTGGAAACCACTCGCCGAGCGGCCCTATCGACAAGCTCGCCGGCCTTGTGATCACCGCCGGCGGGCGCCCCCTTCCCTGGCGCCGCGACCCGGTGGATGTCTACGCCTTCCACGTGGACGTGCCCGCGGGCGTCAACGAGATCAGTGTGGACTTCCAGTTCCTCTCCCCGGTCTCCACCCGCGAGGGCCGCGTGGTCATGACGCCGCAGATGCTGAACGTGGAGTGGAACGCCGTGGCCCTCTATCCGGCCGGCTATTTCAGCCGCGACGTCAAGGTGGACGCCAGCGTCATCCTTCCGGCGGGGTTCCACGCGGCGACGGCCCTGGAGCCTGTGTCGAGCGAGGGCCCGCGTATCCGGTATAAGACCGTGAATTTCGAAAACCTGGTGGATTCGCCCCTGATTGCGGGGAAGTATTTTCGCCAGTTCGACCTTGATCCGGGGGGCCCGGCTCGGGTGAGCTTGGATGTGATCGCCGACAGACCCGACGAGCTGGACGCCAAGCCGGAGCAGATTGAGGCGCATAAAGCCCTGGTCCAGCAAGCCTACCGGCTCTATGGGGCGCACCACTACGACCACTACGACTTCCTCCTGTCCCTAAGCGACCGGATGGGTGGGGAAGGGCTTGAACATCACCAGTCGAGCGAAGACGGCACAACGCCGAAATATTTCCTAGACTGGGCGGGCACCTCGGCCGGGCGCGACCTGCTCGCCCACGAGTACACCCACTCCTGGAACGGCAAGTTCCGCCGACCGGCGGATCTTTGGACCCCTAGCTTCAACGTGCCCATGCGCGACAGTCTGCTCTGGGTCTACGAGGGGCAGACCCAGTACTGGGGCTATGTCCTGGCTGCACGGTCCGGGCTCATGACCAAGCAGCAGACCCTGGACGCCATCGCCCTCACCGCAGCCACCTATGACCACCGGGTCGGACGCGCCTGGCGCGCCCTGGAAGACACCACCAACGATCCTATCATCGCCCAGAGGAGGCCGCTCTCGTGGCTGAGCTGGCAGAGAAGCGAAGACTACTATTCAGAAGCGCAGCTCATGTGGCTTGACGCCGACACCCTGATCCGGGAGCGAACCCAGGGCAAAAAGTCCCTGGACGACTTCGCCAGGGCCTTCTTCGGCGTGGAGAACGGCAGTTACGTGGTCGACACCTACCAGTTCGACGACATCGTCAAGACCCTCAACGGCGTCGTTGCCTATGACTGGGCGGGGTTCCTGCGCCAACGTCTGGACGGCCATGGGCCTGGCGCGCCCTTGGATGGGATCGCCCGGGGCGGCTACAGGCTTGTCTACACCGACAAGGAGACGGAATACCAAAAGAGCGCCGAGCAGAGACGTAAGAGCACCGACCTCATGTATTCCCTCGGATTTTCCATCAACAAAGACGGCGTCCTGTCCGAGGTGCTCTGGGACGGCCCCGCCTTTAAGGCGGGACTGACCGAAGGAACGCAACTCATGGCCGTCAACGGCGACGCCTATTCCTCCGAGGATCTGAAGGACGCCGTGACCAGGGCCAAGGGCGGCGCCGAACCCATCGCCCTGCTCGTCAAAGACAAAGATGAGTTCCGCACCGTCCTCATCGACTATCATGACGGACTACGGTATCCGCGGCTCGAACGGTCGGGCGCCGGCCCGGCCTTCCTTGACGCCATTCTGGCGCCCAAGCCCTAAGCGAGCCCGAACGACTCAGCCTCGCCCGGCGTCGTGGTCGGGAGGGGCTGGATCTGGCGCGCTCCACGGACTGGAGAGCGGGTTCAGTTCAAATCCAGCCCGCAACTGGAGGGAGCGCGCCATGCTCAAGGACCTGAAGGACAATAATCGCCGGTGGGCTGCGGCGAAGGTGGCTGAGGACCCGGGGTTTTTTGAACGCCTCCTGGGTCAGCAGTCCCCCGAGTACCTGTGGATCGGCTGCTCGGACAGCCGCGTCCCGGCCAACGAAATCGTCGGCCTGGATCCGGGGGAGCTCTTTGTCCACCGCAATGTGGCCAACCTCGCTCCGCCCCAGGACGCCAACTACCTCAGCGTCTTACAGTTCGCCGTGGAGGTTCTGAAGGTCAAACACATCCTCGTGGTCGGCCACTATGGCTGCGGCGGCGTCTCCGCCGCCGTGGACGGCCGCCGCCTCGGCCTTGTGGACCACTGGCTTCACCCCATTCGGGAGGTCGAACGCGCGCATCGCCACGAACTTTCCGAGATCCCCGATGAGAGCAAGCGGCTTGACCGCCTTTGCGAGCTGAACGTCGCTCGCCAGGTGGAGAATGTGGCGAGCGACCTATTTGTCCAGGATGCCTGGAGCCGGGGACAGGCGCTTAGCGTTCACGGCTGGGTCTATTCCATCGCTGACGGCCACATCACCGACCTCGACGTCACCGTCAGCGGCCCCAAGCCCGCCTAAGCGGCGCCAAAGTCCGTGCGGCGGCCAAGCGCAGGGGACGCCGCGAGCCGCGTCTTGGAGGTTTCGGTCCAAGTCTTGTTTACGGATGCGCCCGGCGCGGGTAAGTCATTCGCCCATCCACCGCAGCGGGCCGCGCCCGCTCCCCAAGGAGCTAGGTTACATGGCCACCGGCGTCGTCAAATGGTACAACCCTGAGAAGGGCTTCGGCTTCATCGCCCCCGAGGGCGGCGGCAAGGACGTGTTTCTCCACGTCAGCGCCGTGGAAGCAGCCGGCCACGGGGACCCCTACGAGGGCGACCGCATCAGCTACGATGTGGAGAAGGGGCGCGACGGCCGCGAATCGGCGACCAATCTGCGGAAGGCCGAGAGCTAGGATCGGCCGTGACAGCGGACCCGGATATGCCGGGTCCGCCGAAGTGCAGTCCGAAGCGGCGCCTATTTCTTCTTTGACGGCGGCGTGAGGTAGGACGGCGCAGGCGGCGCGGCCTTCGGTTTCTCAGTCTTAGGCTTACGCACCTCACGCGTGCTTTTTTTCTGTCCTTTAGCCATGCCGGCCTCCATCCGTCCCAGACCCGTTGAACGGGCGTCGGCGCACGGTCCAGCGAAAGGGGGGACGTCCCTCGCCGGACAGGGTCAAGATGTTCCCATCCATCCTTGAGGACCTCCTAGCACGCCCCATCCAGGGTGCGGCGGTAAAACCGGCGCGCTTGGCGGTTTAGCGCGCCACGGCGGAGAGGCCGGACCGCGTGGTCGTTTTCAGCGATCCCCGCTCGTTGATGTAGTCGCGCGTCATGGGCACCGCATCCACCGCCTTGGCCAGCTGCAGCTGGAACACCATGTGTCCGCCATAGCGGAACGCCACCTCAGAGACGGCGAAATAGAACTGGAACATACGGCAGAACCGCTCGTCGTATTGCGCTGCGATCTCGTCCCATTGGGCTTGGAAGCGGGCCCGCCAGCACCTGAGGGTCTGCGCATAGTGAAGGCGCAAGACCTCAAGATCCGTCACCCAAAGGCCCGCGCGTTCAATGGCGGGCAAGACCTCCGAGAGCGCCGGAATGTAGCCGCCGGGGAAAATGTATTTGGCGATCCAAGGATTTGTCAGGCCCGGCTCGTCCTTACGCCCGATGGCGTGGACCACAGCGACGCCATCGGGCTTCAGGCGCTGGGCGATCGTGTTGAAAAACGTCTGGTAGTTGGGCTCGCCCACATGTTCGAACATGCCCACGGACACGATCCGGTCGAACGCGCCGGCCACGTCGCGATAGTCGCAAAGCTCAAACCGCGCCGATGCCCGCGCCGCCTGGGCGCGCGCCCTGGCGACCGCCAGCTGCTCCTGCGAAAGGGTCACGCCCACCACTTCACCGCCGGTGACGCGCTCAGCAATGGTAAGGGCGAGCCCGCCCCAGCCGCACCCGATGTCGAGCACTCTTTGGCCCGGCTGGAGCAGGAGTTTAGAGGCGATGTGCGCCTTTTTCGCGGTCTGCGCCTGGTCCAGGCTCATGGCTGGGTTGGCGAAATAGGCGCAGCTATACTGCATGTCGGCGTCTAAGAAGCGCCGATAGAGGGCAGCGGAGATGTCGTAGTGGTGGGCGACGTTCCGGCGCGCCGCCACGCGATCGTTGATCTGTCGAGCGCGGCGCAGCAGTCGAAACCACAGCCGCCGCGCAAAAGTCTGCGGCTTTTGACGGATAGGGTCGTGGGCGAAATTGCGTCCTATGAGATCCAGAAGATCATAGATGTCCCCCGCCTCCAGGATGAGGGTCCCCTCCATGTAGCACTCGCCCAGGGCCAAGGTCGGCGCAAGAGCGATGCGCAGGAGGGTTAGGGCGCCCTTGAGCCGCACCGCGACCAGCGGTCCTGAGCCGTCGCCGTAGAGGTGGGTTCGCCCGTTGGACAGCGTAAGTCTTAAAGCGCCCGTTCTTATGAACCGGCCGACGACCCGTTCGAGCACCGCGCGTCTCCTCTCTTTACCGGAAGGATGACGATGGGAAAGTATGGGTTATCCCCGAGACAAATCAAGGGAACCGCCGCCGACGGGCCTAGCGGACCTGGGTGCAGCGCGTCGCTGGCTGGCCGGGCGCGGTGTAGGTCGCCTCATCCCCGGCGCCGCGAAGGTCATAACCTTGGCCGGAATACCAAAGGCCCGAATCGGGCTTTTGCGAGGGCAAAACCGCCGTTGCGCCCTTGGGCAGGCGCACAATGACGGCGTCCTTTTCATGGTCGAACACGAGATCCAGTCGTGAGCCGTCATCGCAGGCGAAGCGGGCGGGGATGCGTCGGCCTCCGCCGTCAGTGGCGCAGGCGCTGAGGGCAAGAGCGAGGAGCAAGATCGCTGGAACCGCGTGACGCTGCACTGGAGGTCTCCTGAGGGCCGGCGCCGGAGCCGGCGGTTGGAAAAATTTAGACGACCGCACGCTCGGGGCGCATGCCGCCGCCTAGACCGTGTCAAGCCCAAGACCGGTTACGTCAAGACCTTGGCGACCCTTCGGGCGCCGCGCCGCGCGCCGCTGAGGCGGGGTCGGCGCCTTTGCGGCGCGCGCGGAAAAAACCCCTGAGCAGGGCGGCGCTTTCGTCGGCCAGGAGGCCTTCAACCAAATCCGGCCGCCAGTGGCATGTGGGTTGGTCGAACACCCGCGGGCCATGCAGTACGCCTCCGCCCTTGGGATCCCGTGCGCCGAACACCAGCCTGCCGATCCGCGCCGCGCTGACAGCCCCCGCGCACATGGGACAGGGCTCCAGGGTCACGTACAGCCAAAGGCCGGTAAGCCGATAATTGCCCACCTTAGCCGCCGCCGCGCGGATCGCGCGGATCTCGGCGTGGGCGGTGGGATCGTTAAGGGCGATCGGCGCATTGCCGGCGCTGGCCACAACCTGGCCGGACGCCGGGTCGAACACCACTGCGCCCACAGGCGTTTCACCCGCGGCGGCGGCGGCTTGCGCAGCATCGAGGGCGATGCGCATGGTGGGAAGGTCATGGTCGATCACGCGTCTCACCCAAGCCCTAACGCCTCCGCCGGTCAATCCTCGGAGGAGGACCTCCCCAAAGACGGCGCCGGCGATCGGGTCGCTAAAGCCCTCGCAAGAGCCGGCGTGGCGTCCCGACGGGAGGTGGAGCGGCTGATCGCGGAAGGCCGCGTGGCGCTGAACGGCCACGTCTTGACCACCCCTGCGGTCAAGGTGGGCCCCAACGACATCCTCACCGTAAACGGCGAGGTCGTCTCCGACCGGGAGCCGACGCGTCTTTGGCGCTATCACAAGCCGGTGGGCTTGATGACCACCCACAGCGACCCGAAAGGCCGGCCGACGGTGTTTCAAAACCTCCCAGTCGGCCTGCCGAGGGTGATTTCCGTGGGCCGACTGGATCTGGCGTCGGAGGGGCTTCTGCTCCTGACCAACGACGGCGGGCTCGCCCGAGCTCTGGAGTTGCCGGCAACGGGCCTGAACCGACGCTATCGCGCCAGGGCCTACGGCCATATCGACCAGGAGCGCCTCGACCGGCTCAAGTCTGGGGTCGTTGTGGAGGGCGTGGCCTATGGCCCCATCGAAGCGAGCCTCGACAAGGTTCGCCGCTCAAGCGCCGATGTGAAGGGCCCAGCCAACCTTTGGATCACCGTGACCCTCGCGGAGGGCAAGAACCGGGAGGTGCGTCGCGTTCTTGAGTCCCTCGGGCTCAAGGTCAACCGCCTGATCCGCCTCTCCTACGGCCCCTTCGTCCTCGGCGCCCTGCCCCTAGGCGCAGCCGAGGAAGTGGGCCCCCGGGTCATCCGCGAACTCCTGGCCGACCATATTGCGCCGGAGAACCTTCCCAAGGGCGAGCGCGCCGGGCAAATCCTCCCCCCGCCCCATCTGGGCGGCGTGGCGCGCCGTCCCCGTCGAGACCCCGATGGCGAGCCAGGGCCCGGCCGCGGCACAGGATCAATCGGAGCCGGCCAGGCGGCCGCACCGGCCAAGACCGCCTACAAGCCGGGATGGGCCAAACCGAAAAAACGCCCCGTCTCTGCGTCCCGTCGCCGCCCTGAGACGGAGGGCGTCGCTCCCGCCCTCGCCCCGACGGGCGACGCGCGTCGCCGGAGCGCCCCGCTCACAGGCGAAACCAAAGGGCGGGGGACGTCGCAACCGGCGCCCAAAGGCCGCGGCAAGGCCGCGGCCCGGGGATCGCGCCCATCAAGCGAAGGCCGGACGACGGATCGAGCGCGTGCGAAGGGATCCTCCGCCCGCGGACCCAGGGCGGCGGAGCCGCGCGCACCGGCCAAGACGCCGCCTCCGCCGACGCCGCCGGGGGGGCCCAAACGCCCGCGGCGGTGAGCGGCCCCGGTCTGGGCGCCTGGCGGCGTGCGGTTTAGAAGCCCTCGTCATGGCCTATTCACTACACGCCCGGCCTCAGGGGCTGGAGAATTTCAGGACGGGAGGGCGCGGATGCGGATAATCGGCGGGGCCCTTCGCGGACGTCCCTTGGCGGCGCCTGCCGGCGCGACAGTGCGCCCGACCTCGGACCGGGCTCGGGAGGCTGTGTTCAACATTCTCACCCACGCCGGCTGGGCGCCGAGCCTTGAGGGGGCGCGCGTCATCGATCTCTTCGCCGGCGCTGGAGCCCTTGGGCTTGAGGCCCTGTCGCGGGGGGCCGCCTTCTGCCTCTTCGTGGAGACCAGCGAGGAGGCGCGGGGGGCGATCCGTCGCAATATCGACACCCTTGACCTCTTTGGTCAGACCCGCATCCATCGCCGCGACGCCACACAGCTTGGCCCTAAACCGGCGAGCGCCGGCGCGCCTTTCACCCTCGCCTTTATGGACCCGCCCTACGATCAGGGCCTCGGTGAGCGGGCTCTCGGCGCCCTCCAGGCCGGGGGATGGCTCGCCGCCGACGCTCTCATTGTCTACGAGCGCTCCGCCAAGGGCGCGCCGGAGCCCCTGGAGGGCGTGGAGATTGTTGACCAGCGCATCTGGGGTGCGGCGGAGGTGGTCTTTGCTCGACTAAGGAGCTGATCCGCCTACCTCGCCTTGCAAAGGCCCTAACGGCGACCGAAGAGCTTCTCGATGTCGGAAAGGCGCAGCTCCACATAGGTAGGGCGACCGTGGTTGCACTGGCCCGAGTGGGGCGTGGCCTCCATCTGGCGCAGAAGCGCGTTCATTTCCGCAGCGCTGAGGCGGCGCCCGGCGCGTACGCTTCCATGACAGGCCATGGTGGCGGCGACCTCGCCCAGCCGCTCCTTAAGGGCCAGAGCGGCGCCGGTTTCGGCCAGATCGTCGGCAAGGTCGCGGATCAGATCCGCCACCGCCGTATCGCCGAGAACCGCCGGGGTTTCGCGCACGAGAACGGCCCCCGGTCCGAAGGCCTCGACCACCAACCCGAGCTCGGCCAGCTCCTCGGACCGAGCCACCACCCGTTCAGCTTCGGCAGGATCAAGCTCAACCACTTCGGGGAGGAGCAGCGCCTGACGGGCCACCCGGCCGACGGCCGTTTCGATCTTCATACGCTCGTACACCAGCCGCTCATGGGCGGCGTGCTGGTCGACGATGACGATCCCCGTCCGGGTCTGGGCGACCACATAGGTCTCGTGGACCTGAGCCCTGGCCGCGCCAAGGGGATAGTCCAAGGGATCCACCCCTGGTCCGAGGTTCGCCGACCCAGCCTCTTCGACCTCATGTCGGGCCGAGACGTCCTGCAGGCCAGGGAGGCCGAGACTAGCCTGACCCGCCCCCCCCCGGGGGTTCTGAGAGGCCCAAAGTCCGACGCCGCTCCAACCTGACGCCGACGCTCCAGGTCCGGAGGGGCCCAGGGCGTACCCCGGCCGAAAACCCGCCAGAGCCTGGCCGGCGACGGTGGTTGACGCCCTGTGGCCCGCCGCGGCCAAGGCGTGGCGCAGGGCGCCGAGGATCAAGCCGCGGACAAGGCCCGGATCGCGGAACCGCACCTCGGCTTTGGCCGGATGGACGTTGACGTCCACAAGACCCGCCTCAAGCTCGAGATAAAGGGCCGCCACGGGGTGGCGGTCCCGGGCGAGAAAGTCGGCGTAGGCGCCGCGAAGAGCGCCCTGGATCAGCCGGTCGCGAACCGGTCGTCCGTTCACAAAGAGATGCTGGTGGGCGCTGTTCCCCCGCGCGTAGGTTGGAAGTCCGGCATAGCCGGTGAGACGCACCCCTTCGCGGGTCTGGTCGATGAGCAGCGCGTTGTCGTGGAACTCGCGTCCAAGAACCATGGACAGGCGCGCCAGGCGCCCGTCCGGTCCAGGGCCTTCGGCGGGCAGGCGCAAGACCTTGCGTCCATCCAAATCAAGGCTGAAGGCCACCTCAGGATGGGCCATGGCCTGACGCTTGACCTCTTCGGCGAGGGCCATGGCCTCCGACCGTTCAGACTTGACGAACTTCAGCCGAGCGGGCGTGGCGAAGAAGAGGTCGCGCACCTCGACCCGTGCGCCGTGCGGTCCGGGGAAAGCTCCAGGCGCCAGGGGATGCACGGCGCCTCCCTCCACCGTGAGGCGGAAGGCGTCTTCGGCGCCCCTTGCGCGCGAGGTGATGCTGAGCCGCGCCACCGAGCCGATGGAGGGCAAGGCTTCGCCGCGGAACCCTAAGGTGGAGACATTGAGCAAGGCCCACCCGCCGTCGTCGGCCTCGGGCAACTTGGAGGTGGCGTGTCGCTCGACGGCGAGAGGCAGGTCTTCTGGACCCATGCCCGACCCGTCGTCGGCGACCAGAATGCGTGAAAGACCGCCCTGGTCGGCCTGGACCTCGATGCGCGCGGCGCCCGCATCCAGGGCGTTCTCCACAAGCTCCTTGACGGCGGACGCCGGGCGCTCGACCACCTCGCCGGCGGCGATGCGATTGACGGTTTCCGGGGGAAGGCGGCGAATAGGCATGGACGCGACGACTCGCAGACGGGCGAGACCAGACCATAGCTCTAAACGCCGGCGCGCGCGTACGCTTTGACGGCGCGTCGCGTTTGTCCTTATCGCGTCGGACCGTCCGGGTGAAGGTAGCGGCCCAGGAACTGGTAAATTTCGGCCCGGGACTCTTCAGCAAGCGGCGTGTCGAGCCTGTTGAAATAGTGACCGCCCGGGGCGTCCTTATAGACCTTATATTCGAACCGCTTTCCTTCCGCCTTGAAGGCCTGAATCAAGTGCTCGACTTCAAGATAGTTGACGTCCTCATCGTTGGTGTTGGTGTGTAACAAGAGAGGCGTCGCCAACTCGGCGGCGTGGGTTACCGGAGAACGCTTGCGGTATTCTTCGATGTCGTCCTGGACAGTCTCTCCAAGGTGATATGGAGCGCTGTAAAGCTGTCGGTAGCCCTCGGATTCATAGCCCATGCGCGCGACGAGGTCGCTCACAGGCACACCGGCGTAGGCCGCCGCGTAGGCTTTGGGGTGGGCGAAGATGTTCATCAAGGTGATCAGGCCGCCATGGCTCCAACCGACAATGCCGACACGGCTGGGGTCGAGGAAGCGATATCGCCCCAACATCCACTGCAGTCCCTTATAGACATCGTCCACCTCTAATCCGCCGTAATCAATCTCCTCGTAGAGCGCGCGGCCGTATCCGGTGCTGCCGCGGTAGTCTGTTGCGACGACGGTGTATCCCCTCTCAACAAGCTCGCGGATCAAATGAGCATCGATCGTCGTATCGAGACTGGCGTGCACGCCTTGGTGGACAAAGACGATTAGAGGTTGCTTTCGCGACCGATCAAGTTTCTTTGGTATAAATGTATAACAACGCAGTATTATCGGATTTAAGGCGCCTGGCGCCTTTTTGTTTTTGACGTGAGGATTTGGCTCGCCCGTGTATTGGTCTTTGTCGATATCCGCAATGTCGCCAAGTTTCTGGTACCAGAGTAGGTCATCGATACGCTTCATGAGCGCGTCGGCTTCGAAATCAGGCTCGAACGGGCGTGCTTGCGCGGGCGTTTGGCCAGCGCGAGGCGGATCGGGCTGGGCTGACGCGCCGCCGACGACAAGCGCCAGACCCGCGGCCAAGAGAGTGAGAAGCCGCGGGCGCATCAATCTACCGGTTTTGCATCGAGGGGGCCGAGGCGGGCTCTCGGATTGCTGAATTGCACGAACCGAACGACGCGGCCGTCCTTATCCCGCTCGAAACGGACCTCGTCAGCCTCGCTCCCGTCATCGCGGAGATGGCGAAAGACATCCCCGCCCTTTGGCTTAAGCAGCGTTAGCGCCTCGGACGGCGCACTCGAGGGCAAATTAAGGAGGGCGAGGCCGCCCGCCCAAGGCGCAACGAGGACCTCCGCCGCCCAGGGCTGACCTTCGTAGCGCCCAGCATATTGCTCAAGGTCCACCCTCGCCGGCGCCGCGCCCTTTGCGACATAAGCCTTTCGCTTATCGAGCAATTTAAAGCCCTCGAGCGCGTAGCCCCCAGGTCGCTCGGCGCCGGTGGTCATGATGACAAAGGCCGTTTCGGTGGAGGGTCTCAGATCAAGCGTCGTGTGGTAGCCGGGGCAGTCCCCACCGTGACCCACATAGGTCTCCTCACCGTGGCGGTTCACCGAAAAGCCGAGGCCCCAGGTGGTCCGCCAGTCGGGGTCGGTAAATTGCACGCGCTGCATCTCGCGTAATGTCGAGGCCTTGAGCACCTCGGCTTGGCCGGTGCGCAAGAGGCGGAACTGCCACAAGGCGAACCGAGCCAAATCCTCCGCCGTGGACGTGTACCCCGCCGCTGGGGTGACGCCCTTGGCGTCAAAAGGCCGCAGCAGCGGTCGGCTGCCGTCGCGCTCCATCGCGCCCCATCCGACCGCTAATCGCGTTCCATAGAGCTTCATGGGCAAGAAAGGGTGCGTGTCGTTCAACCCTAACGGGGTCAAGACATGGGTCTGCGCATACTCCGCGTAGGGCTCCCCCGAGATCGCCGCAACGGTTTCCCCGACGAGGGTGAGCCCCAAGTTACTGTATTGAAAGCGCTGTGAGGCGGGCCACAGTGGCGACTGTTGGCTGAACTTGGCGACGATCTGATCGTGGGTGGGGAAGGGATAATCGGGACCGGTCCAGTAGGGGTAGTCCGCCTCCCGCGGCAGCCCGGCGGAGTGGGTCAAGATCGCGCGCAGGGTGATGGGCAGGCTGTCTTGCTCAACCGGCTTCAACCGCGCCCAGGGCAAATAGCTCGAAATTGGCTCGTCGAGACGAACCTTCCCCGCCTCCCAAAGCTGCATCAAACTGACGGAGGTGAAGAGCTTGGAGATCGAACATATAGAGTACAAGGTCGTGGGCGTGGCCGGAACGGTCCGCGCCGCATCGATGGCGCCCCACCCTTTGGACCAGACGATCTTATCGCCTTGCGCCACAGCCGCCGAGACCGCTGGAATACGATCAAACGCCTGAACAGAACCCAACCAAGCATCAAAAACGCGCAAGGCCTCGTTCTGGGCCCGGACGTCCACGGCCGGCGTCGGCGGGGTGGTTTGCGCCTGAACGGCCAAGGGATCGCCCGCGCCCACAATCAGTGCGAGAGCGACGCCTATGGCGCGGCGAATTGCAAGACCCTGGCTCGCAAGCCGCCGCGCTAAAGCGGATTTCAGCACCGGTCCCACGTGTCGCCCGCGGCGTCGAGACCCGCCTCTCTCGAGGTGCTCACCGTTGCAGCACGCCGCGTCATCCCTAGAAACTCCGGGTAATGCGCGCCATCGCCAGCATGGGTTCGTTCATAAACACCTCATACTCGACATGGTTTAGGAAGCGGGCGTTTGCATAGCGATCATCAAATGCATTGGTCACCGACAGTTCGTATTTCCACGGCTTCATGTCATAAAACACTCGGAAATCGACCTCTGCCTGGTGGGTATTAAATGCGTCTTTGTATTCCACAAAATGGATCGCACCCGTTGAGTCATAACTATACGTCGAAGGCGTCGGCATAGTCTTATAAACAAGGCCGACACCGCCCCCAAGACCCTTAAATCTCCCATGTTGGATTTCGTAAGTTGTAAAAGTCGAGAGACCGAATTTCGCGAGGAAGGGTGAGGTGAAGCCTTTCAACTGGCCGCCCGTAAACGTATTCCACCCCGACGAGGACGACACGAGGAGGAGCCAACCGGGTTTGATGTTCCCTTTGAAATCAAACTCCCAGCCCTGGGCCTGTTCGGCGCCGACGGCGAGAGAGAACTTCGGGTGGGCCGAGTCAGTCTGGAAGGCGTTGGTTACGGCCGTGTCATAGACGTCGAAGGACCAGTTGTAGGCGTGGTTGGCGGCCTCGCCCTTCACTCCGGCTTCGTAAGTTCGGCCCAGCACATTGCCGAGGAAAGTTCCCACGCTGTCGGGCGCTTTGGGATTGTAAGCGAAGCTGTCTCCCGCCTCGAAGGTCGTACCATAGCTTACATAGCCGTTTATGTGACTGAGCAGTTGGTAGGAGGCCCCCACTTGGTAGGTCCAATCATGCTCGTCGGGGCGACTTTGCAGGAAGGGCTGAGCGTCCAAATTGGTCTCAGGGAAGTTATATTGTGTCTGCTGGTCCTCCTCGCTCATTGAGAAGCGTCCGCCGAGATTGATGGTGAGCTTATCAATGGGATGGAGAAGAAGCTGGGCTTCTTCGCCGTAGTTTATGTCGCGGCGATTGAACGAATAGCTGAAAGTCTGTCCGTATTGGGCGACCTGTTGCGCTGGCGAGGAATAGCCGGGTACGACCTGCCAATTATTTTCGTATATGTCAAAACCACTATTTAGGCCCGACACATAACTCCCGACGTAGGGATGGTACCCAATAATTCCATAAGTATAATCAGCACCAACTGAGAACGTTTGCGTATGTCCAAGGGCTTGAAAATCCCCCAACAAATTGACTTCGCCGGCCCACTGGTGATTTTTGTTTGAACCCCAATACATATAGAGGTCCGTCTTCGCGCTCTTATTGGTAGAGATTGGTGCAAAATCGCCCACCCAGGCCCATTTTGAGTCTGGTGTATTGATCTCATCGTGCTCAACGCCAAGCTTCAGCTTCCAACCGTCAGCAAATCCCCCCTTGAAGGTGTGGGTATAGGTGAGCGACGCATTGTCGTAGTTCTTATCGAGACGCGCCCAAGGGGCGCTGTCGCCCAGCTGACCAAAAGGCAGCTGAGGAATGCTGTAGTTCGCACCGTTGGCGGCGCCGCCCGGGCCGGCGGAGTTCAGCGCAAGTCCGAAACCGACTGAAGCCCCAGACCAGCTCTGAGAGTAGCTCGATAGGAAGAGGAATTCATCTTGGTCGGTCGGCTTCCAGCGCAGGCTGGGCGCGAGGGTCCAACGCTTTTCACCGAGATAATCGAATGCGGAACGCTGCGTATAATCCACGCCCACGAGGCGGGCGGACAGTTTACCGTCTGAGGTAAGAGGCCCATAGACGTCAAAGTCGACGCCGTAGTGGTCGTACGAGCCCGCCTCAACCACCGCCTCTCCGCCGAATGTGTCTTTCGGGCTCTTCGACACGGCCACTTCGACGCCGCCTGGGTCGGATTGACCGTAATTTGTCGCCGCAGCGCCCAGGTAGACTTGAACGCTGTCATAGATGTAGGTTTCGGGGATGATCGCTTCATCGGACCTGAAGCCGTCGACCTTGAGCGGAAAGTCCGTGAAGGTGGAGATGAAGCCCCGAAAATAAAGTTGGGTGAAGCCCGCGCGGCTCCCAGGCGCGTAGGTGCCCGAATCCAAACGCGCCACGTCGTTGAAGGTCGTGACGCCCGCGATGCGCAGGTCCTCAGTCGTCATCACATTCAAAGACTGGGTCGTTTCGATCACCGGCACCGGAATGCTGCTGACGCTCGTGGTGCGCGGAACCGTGCCTGTCACGACGATCTCGTTCACCGGAGCAGGCTTCTGCGCTGGCGGGTTTGGCTCCGGAGGCGTCGCCGAGGTCGGCTGCGACGCCCCCGGCTGGGTTGGCGCCGGATCATCAACGGCGCCAAGGGCCGCCAACTCGCCAATACCGCTCTCCAGCGTCGCCTGCGGCGCGACCTGCGCGTTCGCCGTCGAGCCGGCCATGCCGACAAGGCATGCCCCACCGACGGTGGAGAGCAGCGCCAGCATCAACGCGCGGTACTTAGATTTGTCCTCAACCGCCCCTACACAGTGCATCATCCACCCCCCCGGGTAATAGGTACAAAGGAACTGTGCATGACTGTGGCGCTAACGGCGTCCAACGCCGAGGGCTTTCGGTGTGCGCGGCGCCTTAATACGAAAAACGCCTTGAAAATTGTCTACGTCACACACCGAACTCTACGTGACGTGGAAACTTCTGCTCTCCAACACTGGCTTAGGGCGCCAGATGCAACCCATTAGATCCCCCCCATTTGGCGGGTTTGACAATTTGCGGCATGAATATTTGCCCAGAATTGTAGCGATAGCGTCGCGAACATATAAATTTCTGTCGTTCAAGACGGCGTCGACGCCTCTAGTGACGAATAGTCGCTCCTTTGGGCCGAATACCGGCCACTACCTAAGGTTGCCAATTCAAGCCTGATTGTGAATTAATCAGACATTGCGAAAACTGCATGAATAGGGCGCGAAGCGACCTAGTCGTCTCCCCCTCGGCTTTACAGGGCGCGCTTAATCAGTCCAACGGAGGCGCATAGTCGAAGATGAAATGGATACGATCGTCGGGTCCGTCGTTGATGACGTGGTGCAGCATCAAGTTGTTCAACTCAAACGCATACCCAGGCCTGGGCGGAACGCGCTCGGAGCCGACCACGAACTCCACGCCTGAGTTGGTGATCAGGGGGACGTGAATGCGGTGAGCGATCGAGAAGCTTGGGTGAGAGTCCTTGTGGCGAGCGATCCGTTTCCCGGGTTTGAGGCGCGTGATCATCGCCCGCAAAACCCGGCCGCCTGGCCGGTAGCGCCGTTCGATGATTGCGTCCATGATGGGGGTGGCGACATCAGACAAGAGCGACCATCCGTTCGCTTCAGTCACCGTAACCTCCGGCCATCCTTCGCAGAACAAAAGGATGATGGACTGGGTCTGCGCGTGGACGTCGTAGTCGTCCTGACGCCGAGGATCGGCGAGCCAAACGTCCTCGGGGAGGGCGAGGACTTTCTGCGCCAAAGCGGCGCAATCCACCTTTCCCAAAGGCGCTGTTGGTTCAAGAATGATCATGGGCGGGAGCTCGGCGAGACCTTTGGCTGCGACCTGGACCGTTTGTGAGCGAGACCGCTAAGATGAGTCCAGATCCGTGGGACGAAAAAGTAGAGAGCGCGTTCCAACGCCATAAGCAAGGCGACCTGCGCTACGCGAACGGGGTTTACCGCCAAGCGCTCAGCCAAAATCCCGATCACCCGGCCGCCCTGCATTATCTTGGTCTCATCGCTCAGCAGACCGGGCGATCCGACGAGGCCGCGACGCTCATCGCCAGATCCATTGCGATCAATCCTGCAGATCCGCGCGCCCACATTCACCTCGGCCAAATTCAAATCGCCTTGAAGGATACCGCCGCGGCCACCCGGAGCTTCGAGCGCGCCCTTGAGCTTGATCCCGATAATGTCGGCGCCCTGAACAATCTCGCCAACGTGGTCAGAGTGCGCGATCTGCGCCAAGCCGTCGCTCTTTATCGACGCGCCTTGGCTCTAGATCCCACAGCCGCGTTCGCTGCCTACAATCTCGCCCAAGCCCTGACGGAGGATAACGGCGCTGACGAAGCGATGGCCCTGTTCCATCAGGTCATCGCTTTGGAGCCCCGCCATTTCGAGGCCCGCCACGCCCTGGGCATGCTTTTGGAACAAAGAGGCAAGTTTTTCGAGGCCATCGAACAGTACCGGGCGGTTCAGGACGTCAATCCGGCCCATGCGCCCTCCTTGGCCAATCTTCTCGACATCCGCGACTACCAACCCGACGACGCGACCGTAAAGCGGGCGGAGGCCATTTTGTCGCGAGGGTCAGCGACCGTCGAGGACCAGATCAAGCTCCACCACGGACTTGGAAAACACTACGACCGGCACGGGGCCTATCATAAAGCATTCGTCCATTTTGCGACCTCGAAGAAACGCCTTCGCAGTCAGGGCTTGGGTTTCGACAGCAGCGTTGTCGCGAAATCCTTCGACGCCCTGATCAAGGCCTTCGACGTCCAAATATTCGACCACGACCGCCCAATCGGCAGCCGCTCGGAACGTCCGGTCTTCATCGTCGGACTTCCACGCTCGGGCACAACGCTCACTGAACAGATCCTGTCCAGTCACCCTCAAGCCTTTGGGGCCGGCGAACTCCGGAAAATTCCGGAGTTCGTAAAGCTCCTGCGTCCAGATTATCCTGAGATCATGGAGACCATCGACGGCGGCGAACTCGCGGAGCTGGCCGCCGACTATCTTGACCACCTTGATCGCCTCGCCGGTCGCGACGCTTTACGGGTCAGCGACAAGCTCCCGACCAACTCACTAAACCTGGGATTGATCGCCCGACTTTTTCCTAACGCCAAAATCGTCTATTGCCGCCGCGATCCGATGGACATCGCGCTGTCGTGCTTCATGGAACTGTTTGATCTTGATCAAGATTACACGACCGATTTCACCGATTTTGGAACGTATTTTCTACTCCATGAGCGCCTTATGGCCCACTGGCGGCGCGTCTTGCCGATCCCTATCCATGAGCTGAGTTATGAGGAGATGGTCTCTAGCCCAGAAGCTTCGACCAGGGCCCTCTTAGACTATTGCGGCCTTGCCTGGGATCCGGCCTGCCTAAATTTCACCTCGACCGATAGGACGGTGCGGACGCCCTCCCGTTGGCAGGTGCGCCAGCCCATTTATCAACGATCCGTCGGTCGATGGCGCAACTATGCTGAGCATTTGAAAGGACTTGAGCGTCAGCTCAAAGAGGCGGGTTACGCCTACGCCCCGACCACGGCGCCGCAGGCCGCCGCAATCCTTGCGGGGACGCAAGGCTCAGTTGAGCCGGCGAAGGCCCAGCGCGTCAAAGAGTCAAAAGGCCTGCGTCGGCCGATTTTCATCGTCGCAGCGCCACGGTCTGGCAGCACGCTCCTGTTTGAGACCTTAGCGGCGAGCGCCCATTTCTCGACCTTGGGCGGGGAGGCGCATTGGCTCGTGGAAAACATCCGCGCCCTGAGGCCAGGCGCAGCCGGGGTCGGATCAAATCGTCTTACGGCTGCCCACGCCAGCACCGCGGTCTCGCATCATATCATAAAGCAGATCGCCGACAACCTGGTTGATTCAAATCAAAATCCCATATCAGCAGATAATAATAAAATATTTCTAGAAAAGACGCCAAAGAACGCGCTAAGAATTCCTTTCTTTGACAGCATATTTCCAGACGCTCGTTTCATTTTCCTCTGGCGAGATCCGCGCGAAAACATTAGCAGCATTATGGAAGCTTGGCGATCTGGCCGCTTCGTCACCTATAGGCGGCTCGCCGGCTTCGATGCGCCATGGTCGTTGCTTCTGCCTCCCGGCTATGAAACCGTAAACAACCAATCGCTCGAGGCCATTGCGGCCTATCAGTGGGACACGGTCAACAGGATCATTCTGGACGATCTTGAGGCCTTAGACGCCCAACGCTGGAGGGCAGTGAACTACGCCGCCTTCGTCGCCGACCCGAAGGCTGAAATCCAGAGGTTATGCGCCTTCGCCGAGATAGATCCCGATCCTCAGCTCATGGCGCGGGTCGCTGGGCCCCTCCCCCCTTCGCGCTACACCGAGACGTCCCCGGCCGCCGACAAGTGGCGCCGAAACGAGGCCGCGATTTTGGCGGTCCTTCCGCAACTGGCGCCGACGTGGGCTCGGCTAAGAGCGCAGAAACCGTAGGGCGTTCAGGCGCTCGGAGCCGATCTTGAGGCGGCGTTAGCCGCCACGGCGCAAAAACCGGCCCGCCGCATGGAGGCCCACCACACGGCCGCCGGCGTCTCGCTCAACCGTGACCGCGACGCCGTCGCTGGCGCGGATGAAGGCGTCGGCCGAGAGGGGTATCAACTCCTCCGGGGCGCCGGACCCTATGGAGACTAGGGCATTGCCGCTGAGCGCAAGTCGAGCCTCCCCGTCCCCGTAGGATCCCGCAATCTTCGCGAGCTCGGCCGGTGGAACAGCGGCGGCCTCGACGGTCTTGCCTTCGAACCCCCGCCAGCCGTAATGACGCGCGACCGCTTGGGTGACGGCGAAGGCCAAGGGCCAACCGTCGTCGCCGTTATCCATCACGGCGATGACCCGCCCCCCGGTAAACCAGCCGACCAGATAGGATCGAAAACCCCAATTCCCTCCGCTGTGCGCAAAGCGGCGCGCGTCGCCATCTCCTTTGACTTCGATCCCTAGGCCCCAATCGCCTAAACCGGGCGTCAGCATCGCCCGAGCGCTCCCTCGCGACATGAGGGTGGCGGAACGACCGTCATAGGCGTCTTGCAGCGCCATGGCCCACTTGGCCAGGTCGGTGGGCGTCGTCCAGAGGCCGGCCGCCGCCATTTCAGGATAGGTATGCCAATCGCCTTTAACGGCAGCGCCGTCTGAGAGGTAGGCATGGGCGGCGCGAGGAGCCAGCGTAGCGGGCAGGGGTTGTTCATAGGTGCTGTCGCCCATGCCAACGGGACCTAAGACCCTTTTCCGCATCAGCGTGGGAAAACTCTCCCCCGTAACATCCTGCATCATAAGCTGCGCGATCGTCAGACCGCCGCCGGAGTAGGACCAGAGCGTGCCTGGCCTGCGCTCGACCACGACCGGGGACGAATTGGCGGGAGGAACACCGTCCAGGACCTGAACGAGGGTCGGTGTCGGCACGCCAGCCGGATAGCCCGCAAAGCCATGGACGGTGAGCCCGGCGGTGTGGGTGAGAAGACCGCGGAGCGTGACCGGCGCATCCTTTGTTAGCGGGCTGTCCGGGAGGCGCCAGCTTTTGAGCGTGGAATTCACTGGGGCGTCAAGGTTCAACGCCCCCTCCTGCACCAGCTGCATCGCTGCGCTCGCGGCGACAGGCTTGCTGATCGACGCCGCCTGAAAAAGCGTTCGGGTCGACGCCCGCTTGTGCGCCTCCACATCGGCGTAGCCGAAAGCTTTCGCCCAAAGAATGCGGCCATGATCGGCCACCACGATGCTGATCGCGGGCGTATGGCGCCGCGCCATGGCCTCGGCGAGGGTCTCCACAACCAG
>Ga0116231_10002015_pt1 | contig 42416 bp, 31 predicted proteins | sample S1TSphgellanicum_2_FD_89695 | JGI IMG/M metagenome (GOLD analysis project Ga0116231, IMG submission 89695) | Host-associated microbial communities from peat moss isolated from Minnesota, USA - S1T2_Fd - Sphagnum magellanicum MG | ecosystem: Host-associated > Plants > Peat moss > Unclassified... | reverse complement strand
AGAGTTTTTGTGGTTAGGTCTGAGGTCCAGAAGGTATGGTATTTGCAGGTGGCAGTGGGCTCATAAAATCTGATTCTTTGTAACAACTGTAAAATTTACAACTTTGCCATGCCCACATCAACTTACCTTGTCTCTCTAATTGCAGCAGTTTGTTCAGTCAGAGATATCAGTGTGAAAAGTTTGTACTTATCAGATCACACTTATTTTCTTTGTTCTGCTGTGTTCATCATGTGTCCTCTTCTCTTCTTTATCCCAAATATTGGATGCCCATGTGTTATGGCCTTATTATCTTAATAAGAGTGTGTCAATGTTCTATTGTTTGATGGCAACAAGGAAACTTCTTTTGCTTGGAATTTTTTAGACTTTGATGTGACTCATGGGTGTTATTGCATGATGAGGAGGATGATGATAATTATGACTATGAAGATGAAGATGATGATGTGGAGGAGGGTGTCAAGTTTCATTCAAGTCCAAAATGGAGTAGAGAGGACAATGAGGGGAAAGAGGGGCAGCTCCTCAAGCATGAAGACAAACAGACTGGTTCTACAACTGCTAAGTTTCCTCACCTTAATCTGATTTAAGAGTGCAAGTGGTCATATTGCAAAGAAATTTAAGAGTGTTTGTTTGAGATTTCTGAGTGTGTGCAAATTTCAGTGAGACAGGTTGCCACCTAAGATGTGTGTTGTCCTGAAAACATTGTAGGCAGAAATGGATCTTGCAGTCCCTTCATGAAGAGAAGAAGTTGCAAATTCTTTTTTCCATTATGAAAGAAAAAAGATTCAACTCAAGTTCTATTTTCAACACTCCCTGTAGTAAATGATTCATCAGAAAGTTCTCCATCACTCAGTGTTGGTGAATGCAGGCATGTCACGCGCTCTCTTGAATCATCTGCTCCAACCTCCCTCCCCCATCAAATGGTCCATTTTAGTGCTATGAGATGTGTCTCCAAATGCATGCAAAGTTAGAATCAACAAACATGTCCTCAGAGTGAGTGGTCTTTAGGAACTGAATCTGCTGATTGAGTCAAAATTCTACAGCAAAAAACAATTGCCAAACATGTAGCTTGCAGAACCTTTGGGGTGACTGGAATGATGAATCTTGTGACCGATTGTAGTAGGTCTGGACTTGCTGCTGCTCCTGCCACAGTGCCCCTGTTTTTTGGGTACAACCATCCTTCTGTCATCATCCTCACTGCTATTGTCTTTGTCCAGTTGCTCACTATCCTCTTCCTCTTCCTCCTTTGGCTCCCTCATTGTACGAAGCATTGACCTAGCTCTGCGGTGTTGTGAATTGAACAGACCTCGTATGGAGGACACAAACCGCTCGCCTGCCCTCTCGCTTTGGTGCCATCTAGCCCTCAAGAATTGCTCTCCAGGTGCTACATGACTGGAAGTTGTACTGTCGCTAGAGGAGTCACTATCTGGATACCCTTCATCTGTTTGCCCTGTGGCTGGCAACTTGTCCTTGAATTTTTTCCCCTGTGAGGTGAAACACAAACCTTGATGTTTGTTTCATCTTGTGTTTGATCCAAGGATGTCAGTCAAACAAAGAAAAGATGAACATGATGTCAGCTCTGAACTCAAAAATGGCTGATCAATCATGTGCAAAGAGGAGATGAATCCCTTAACAATACCTGCATGCCAGTCACAGACTTAAGAACACTCCATATAATGTGTTTTCTGACTTTGGAGAACAGGTGCTGCCAGCTGCCTGTGAAGGCAACTTGTGTGAAAGTGTCCATCAAAAGCCGCAACTCAGTTACTGCAAACCGAGAACCTTCGTATGTGACAAGGAGCTCAACCTACAGAGATGAGACCAAGAGAAAAGAAACAGCCATTTTTATTGCCATATAAAGTCAGGGATGCATATGAAGGGACTGGTCAAAAGCAATTACATGAACACAAGACATTAGTGAAAATATGTTCCTCACATACTGCTCTCATTATTGTTTCTTTCATCAAATATTTCTCTTCATCAAATGGAAGAAACTTGCAAACCCTAAGCTGTCCCATCACCTGGCTGATTTTGATTTTGTGAAACTCAAGGTATGTGATTTTCTTTCCCAGCTCTTTCTTTTCCCCTAGCAGAAGTGATGCTCTGCTGCCTTTGATTTCTTTGATACTCTGTCGTTCCTTGTTCTTGACAGCATTACCATCCTCAAAACTTGTTGTGGGAAGATTTTCTGTGACAGGTAGCAGCACAGCAGGCATTGAGTCCTGAGGCTGTGGCATAGAAGTAGCTGAAGGCTTCCCCAAAACGTCCTCGCTATCCTCCAATTGACTAATCAGAGATTTCCATCGGGGCTCTGGAATGAGGGTATTGAGCCATCGATACTGTTGCATTCTAGATGCCTGCATTGCAAGTAAATGATATGAAAGCCATTTTAAAGCCAAACCCATTGATTTAGAAACAGCAAGCAAAAGAACAACCCTGGAAGTAGTTCAATGACCATCAATAACAAGCGTTGAGAAAACCAGGCCATGTTTCTTTTGGAAAGAAAGTGATGATGTGATGTGCTTTACCTCCAGGGCTTGAGCAGGCATCAGCAAGTCAATACGAGGGTGTTCGGAAGAAAGCCCAAAAAGAAGCGGGGACAGAATGGATCCAGAGGTTGATGAACTGGATTTACCGCTAGAGCCACTGCCATTGATCAAGTCAAGACCAGCCCGGCTGCCAAGCCATCTCCTTTGCTTCATTGCTACCATGGTGGACACCCTCCAAAGCTCCTAGTACCCACACTCTGTTACTCAATCAAATGCATTCAAACAGAAGAAATATACTTTCCGGAACTAATGATCTTGTGTACAAAGTGGGTGTCCAGAGGGATGTAGCTAGCTCTGTGGCAAATACTGTGAAACTGGAAAACATGGGATGGGATGAGTTCTGAAACACAAATGACCTTGAACAGGTCAGGATTGTAACCTGGCGTTTTGCATCTTGCTCATCCTCTGGGAAAAGATACTCCCACATCATAGTGTACAGGATCTCACTGAGGTGGATTTGTAGTGGGTATATATCCACCTGAAACAGTGAATGAGCACAACACTTGTTTTACCTACCTGAACACCAAGTGGGCACAATTCGTTTTTAATGCTGGAGAAGGAAATAGCTTATTATATTCCAGACATTTATTGTGAAGATAAGTAGAATCAAAATGTGCTTATTGGTTCTGAGTACACACATTACAATGACAACTTCCGGGTGACCCAAAATAGGAGTGTCTAAATGAAGAAAAACTGCTGAGTCATTTGTGAAATGGAAAAGAAAATATGGGAGATTAAGAAAGATTATAAAACCTCAAAAAGCTCTAGAGGAGATTGACCTTCCTTTGGTGCACCCTGCCTTGCATCAATGCGAAGCATGACATTCCTGTTGCCAACAGCCTTGTTCAGATTTGATTGCTCTCATGACCTTACATATATTTCTAGGTGTTTTAACTAGATGAGCTTGTTGGAGGAAGAATAGAAGAAAGAAGGTTAAGAACAGATGTTGATGCCAGATGCATACGTAAGATGATCAAGTAATGGGAAGACCTGCCCCATTCAGCAGGAGGATTCCAGGCACAAAGTACAGTGTTGGACTTGGCACCGTCCAAACCATTCTTCACAATGAATGACCTTACTGTGAACCTTGCCACTCCAATGTCTTCAAAGTCTCGATCAACATTCAATATCTGTCAAGCAACTCCACAGCTCTTTAGTGCATCCATCAACTGGGATTTCCTGAGTGAAATATGATCTACTCTAGCTATCTTGAATCTCATATGACGAAGACAGTATGCAGAAGAGATCCTGAGACAAACAAGTTTGGTGAAGTACCATCTTATTTATCTCAACTTCTGCAAATGATTTGCCTTCACATATCATGCTCCATACAATCTTGTCACAAGCCCAGGAAATTCGCATTGCTGCAGATGGGCTTCTATTTTGTTCTTTCACCATCAATTGTTGTTGCGCAGCACGCTGCAATGCAACTCTAAGTGCTAATTGGGCTGCCATCCTTGCCTTGCACTTGACTGCAAACTCAAGCTCCAACTTTGTTGCCTGCTCCAAACAGCCCATTCAACATCAAAAATCATAGTCTGTATCTTCAACACGGTGCAGCAACTGCTTGGACTGAAAGAGATATGGTTTACTGTGACATGGCGTTGATGAACCATGGTGTCTCAGATTGGCAGAGAGAATATGTTGCAACAAGTAGAGAGTTGGGTGTGAATATGTGTGCACCACGGTGGCTCTTGCACCAGAGATCATCCACAAAACTCCTTCCTGTACTGCAGGCACCTGAATCTCCTCCACATTCTCGTCCAAAGGTGAGTGATGTAGTGTTTGGAGGTCATGGATAAGAACATGGCACTCTCGTTGGGCTTGCTCCAGTCTGATGCGTGCTAGCTCCACCTCCTCCACACCTTCTGGTACCATCTCATCAGACTCTTCCTTCATGCCTTCATCTTGGTGATCCCTATTTCTGCATGGTCCATCCCTCTATACCCCTATGAAACAAACCCAAACACTCATATGTCCTCCTCCCCTCCCTATTGTAACGAAGAAAATAGGCATCAGTTTCAATACATGTGCCAACAACAAAGTGATGTCAGAAGAAAGAAATGATGCAACTGTTGCCCACAATCTCAGCTTCAACATCAGTATGAATTTTCAGCTCACCAAGTAAGAGATAACCTTACTTTGGAAGTCTTGCAAGTAGGAGGTTGCTTATAACATCAACCATGATTTGGAACTGACGTGATGTCATTGTGGCTGTAATATTCGGACAGTTGAATGACAACACCTTCAGGGGCTTCACCTGCGTTTTAGCAGATTACAGCAGTCATCACATTATGATATTTGCCAGCTTTCTGGGTTGCAGACTTCTCCAATCACTGTCACTCTTGTCATGATCTTCTTGGGTTGTCACAGGAGAAGAGCTCTCTCCTGGTACTTTACTCCATGAATTGCTGGATTGAGATTGCACCCCACTGTGGTGATACTAGTTGTGTGTGACTGCAAACTACAATCCAGAAAAAAAATTGATGTATGTGCAACAAGTGTAGAAAAAACTGCACCTTGCCATCACTAGTTCCACCTTTGTGGCGGGTGTATTGCAAGTGTATGGTACAGGGAATGAAGACACGTTCTAACAAAGCTCCAGTTCGCTTCAATTTGGGTGCGCCTGTGGGTATTTTGGGCAACCACTGAAGACCAGCTCTCAGATCCACATCAGTTGGGGCTATGTGTGCCTGCACATGCTCCAACAACACAGAAAGCTCTCGCCTTTTCCAAGCAATCACTGGCAGTGCCCCAGCTGTTTGTGAGGTGACCCTGGCTGAACCTACCACCTGAGCTAGGACTTCAAACCCAACATTTAGCGTTGAATGAAAAGAGCGAGCCAAGACTCGTGCACTTGCTGCTGCTAGCAAAAGGCGACCCTGCAACCAAAGCAGTGAGTCCCATGTTCAACCAGCAGATTTTTTTTGTTAGGCTCTCAAACATCCAAGACATGCAATAAAAAGGGGAAGGAATGCAATCACCTCCAGGGGTATGGTCTGCAGATGCACTTTGTATTACAGTCATCACTTGTTTTCCAGTTAGCCAGAGAGTGTGCCAGCAGAAGAAGGGAAATTGGGGAAAAGGTCAGAGACAGAGACAGAGAGAGAGACATGGCCTTCCTCAGAATGGAGATTGAATTGTGGCTGAATCACATGGACCATGAAGTGCATGGTGCCCTCTTCTTCTGCATCTTGCATCTGCTTGTCCTTGCCTGCAGCTGTATGCCCAATGTTCACATCCCCTTTAAACTGATCTTGTTGATGAATTCTACAATGAAACTGATGTTCAGCTGGCATTGCGAGCCTTGACAGCAACTAATATTCTTCCCCAGACTTGATGCTCAGGATGCTTCAAGGAGAGCTGAAAATAACTTGCTGTACCTCAGACCTCTGCTAGTTCAACAATCTCTAGAGACACGTTACACACTTATGATCCATGTTTGCTGCCCCATCTTCCTCAAGATGAAATTGGCAGGGACAGGTCACACAGCTCATCCACAAGACATGGTTTCAAAGACAGATTTTCTGGTAGCTCAAATACTTACCAGAAGAGGTTGAAACTTTCCCCTTTGCCTGGAGGGATGGAGTTGAGGAGAAGGGTCTGCCTACACAAGAGGCAAGAGACAAAGAGTTCCTTTCTCCCTCTGATGATTCCTTGACTTGCTCCTCAGATTTTTGCTTTGTATCCACCATTTTACGTTGTGCAAATTGCCGTGCAGGAGAAGGCATTGGTGTTTCAAAAGCATGTGTGATATCCCCTACCCATGCCCATACAGCATTACGGTTTTCAATGGTCCAAAGCAGCTTGAGTCCATACAACGATACTCGCAAACAGTTGTCTGCCAGCATGACACTAAAGCTGTCATCAATGCCACTGCTAGCACCACTGTCATTCACCTTCTCTACATGGTGAAAGGATGTTCCAATTGACAGATGTGTTCTGGATCCCTCTTGCCAAAAGGACAGACGTGCTGGGTCAGCTTTGGGTGCCTGCTTTCGGATTGTCAACCACTCTGTAGTCAGAAAAAACCCACGCTCAATCATGAGAGGATCCTGTGATGATCCATCATTCACTGCAGAATCTGGCAGTCCAAGCAGTTGCTTCACCTTGTCCAATTTGAGCATAGTCTCTGTTGCATCATCATTTTTGTTAGGCATGGGCCGAGGAGGTTGGTGTTCTGCCTTCAGCATGTGGATGTCCAGTGCCTGATGAACAAGCTCCATTGCGTCTCGGCTTGTTTCCTTACTATATCTTTCGAACCCACGACTGTAGCACATCTCATAGTTGAGCTCCTGCATTTCAAATGTCAATCCTTCTGCTGGATCATCCTCCAGACATGATGCATGCTTAATGTGTGCAGGTGTCAAGTGCACTTGTAACATGAACTCTGTAAGCAACTTGTCTAGTGACAGCTGACCAGAACGTGGGGACCTTGTAGTACCAAACCTTTTGAACTTTGAGAATGCCCGCAAGTACCTTGGTGCAAAGAAGTAGAGACTCCACCATTTGATTATCCATTTCAAATCGTGAGCTCCCAAGATCATGCTGGGGACTGGTCCTTGCAATTCAGCTGCTTTTCTGTTTGAAGGGAATGGAGCTGTTGAAACATGTGGAAGCACTTGAGGATTGTTGTCTGGAACGACCACCCGACTGTTTCCTCTTTGACCAGTCCCTTCTCCATTTAATCCAACTGAAGGCAGAAACTCTTCCCCCGATGCCTTGGCTACACTACTTCCCTTGAATGTATACTTAAATGCTAAGGAAAGAGATGTTGATCGGAAGGAGTCAAAGACTTTTGTGTGGATCTTGGTTGCATCTGGACATGCATGCAGATAATGATTCAGAGGACAATGAGATTCACAGTCCCAGTCGAGTGTGATCTCAAGATGGAAGATTGGTGATGTCAGAAGAATAGGTTGCTCCTCCTGACTGCTGGCAAGAGCTATGGGCATGACATTCTCCAGACTGGAAATGACCCAACTAAAGTCAACCCCATTGAAGACAACACACCCTGCAGACTGCAGGATCTCCATTCTGACAGCCATTAATTGCATCATATTCCTTGCCTCATATGGGTCTGTGGTGGCCAAGAACTTCCACTCAAAGTCATTGATGCACATGCTGTTCTTCCCATGCACAAAATAACGGAGGTCATCCCACCAAGCAAATTTCTGTCCCATATTGTTGACTTTGTTGCATGGGTGGCGGAGATCCCACTCATCAGTAGCCATCAGATCAACAGAATCTGGATTTTGGAATAAGGTTGATGATGATGGTGATGCAACAATGCTTTGATGAGAATGGACATCATACTTTGATGTAGATGCCACATTTTCACCAGTGGGCCAATCCTTTCTCCGCACACTCAGGTTGGATTTTTTTATAGCAATTGTGAAGGCGTAGCAGATGTCAGCAATGGCAGGTTCATAACCCACACCATAGCATACCTTTCCTGCTTCCAATACAATGGGCAGCTCTGAGTACAATTTCAAGGGAGGAATAGATCCACTTATTGGTCGGTTGATTACAACTTTCCGCCACCGACCCAGGTACACATCTTGTGTTCTCTGTGGAGTAAGAAGTGTTGCCTGTCACCGGGAAAAAAATGCAAGTGGTGGGTTAGAGACTGATAGTTGCCGATAGTTGCAGATAAGGATTCAGACCCTTATTCTGAAGACAAAAGGAAGTGGAGGGAGGATCCAGAGTTTGGGATGGGAAGCATACCTGCTGAGCAAGGATCACAATTCCAGTGCAATCGGCACGCAGTGCTGAAAGAATAGGGGATGAATAATCACGAATCTGTACAGAAATATGTGAGGCATGCGCCCGCACATTCCTACCCATCACTCTTGAGAAGGGTACCTGGGCATCTGGGCCAACACAGTCAAGCCTGTGTATTATGTCAATCATACCTTCTCGACCTCCTTCGATCTGTGTGAAAAACACCTCCAGTCTAGCAGCTTGGACTGATGCTAATGACTGTCGCATGCTGCTGGGTTTGAAGCCTGCCTGAAAACCGACACCACTAATCCCTGACACTTCAGCATCTGACAGCTTCTCGCAGGCCTTGTGGTATGCATTGAATGTCCTCCAGTGGAGTCGTTCCCATTCTTTTTTCACAGTAACTGGGTCCAGCAGATCAGTTTCGATAAGCTTGTGAAGCCCATTTCTCTCCTCAATTTCTACTACCTCTGTGTGTGCATGCCAGCTTCCATTCTTGTTCTGCTCAATCAGTACTTCATTCTCAAGTAGTTGCTCCCTAGCAATGAGTTCACAGACCTTGTCACCCAGAAGGTGATGATGCAGATCAAACCATGCCTGACAGGGTTCCTCTTCAATATCCGCAACAAATCCACTACTCACAAATGTCAGTTTCCTAAACCAGAGAGACATTGTCTTCTTGATCTGCATATCATCCTCCTCACTCTTTTTCTGCACCTGTAAACTGAACCTTCTCCTCTGCCCAGCCAGGGCCAACTGCAGAACCTTCCACATGTCCTCAATTGCATCTTCTATGGCTCTTAAGGGTATCCTGAAAGGCATAGTGATGCGCATATTTCTGCTGTGGATGATGTGGTCCCACATGCTGAAATCTGTAACACGAGCATGTTCCCCCTTTGGGTGGTCATCGTTTACACAACTCCTAGACATCTGCAGCTGTTCACTCCTCAAAACGATTGCATGATTCAAACTCAGCTGCAGTCCTTCGAGGAGCAACCCAATCTCCACATCCTCTGAGAACATGGAGTGAACATGGATTTCCAAGTCCACTCCATCTGCCACCTCCGCATTGAAATCCAAGCCTTCCACATCAAGAGCTACTGTAAACTGTCCTAAGCTCCACTTGCCTTTGTGATTGTTCTCAAGCTCCTCTTCTCGATTGCCATCAGGGTCAAATGGAAGAAGCAATGATCTAAGTTGATACAACATGGCTTTTACTTGTAAAAGTGCCTCATGGAAGAACAGGTGCAAGTCTGGCTCCCAGCGTACTTTTGCATCAGTCACACTAACAAAGGCACAGCTTCCTGTCCCAAGCATGTCGACAACAGACGCTTGATAGATTCCACTCATATGAAGGACATGGAGTGCTGCCACTTCACCCACGATTGTATCTCCAAAGTTCAATTCCTGGTAGAGAAAGTGCCCTTCCTCAAGGGTTGCTTGGACATGTCTTTGATTACAGACAAAGAATACGTAGAGATGTGAAACATCAGCTATGGCCTTATATTTAGTTCTGATTCTGTTGCACTCTGCCATGTGGATACTGGCTGTATTTGTGCCACCTCCCATATGGCCCATATGGGTAACAGTCACCTCTGCAGTATCTTGACTCCTGAAATGAACTGTCTTTGGATCTGGAACCATATTATCATCATCCTTTTGTAATGGTCCAATCATCTGGAAACAGATGCCTGCAAGGAGTTCAACACTCCTGATCCATGGCATCATGCTGCTGCTGCTGCTGCTGCTTCCTTTTGCCAGCTTGCCACTACCGAATCTCTCCACAGCTAAGGCCTTCAAGTACATATTCATTGCAATGGCATTGAAAAGAATTGAATGCAAATGGGATAGATTACAGTACACCTGGCTGCTTGTGGCTTCAATATGAAGTAATCCGCTCTTCTGAGTCATCTGATCAGCTGTCAGTTCAAAGGCAGCAAGCCCCCATTGCAACATAAAGCATGGTACTTGAATTAAGGGGCCTCCAAAAGAATCTCCTCCAGCAGGAAAATCTTCAACAATACCTTGATCCACTGCATCTGCCAATATGACTTGAAAACTCCCAAGTTCTGCATGGAGTGATGAGTTGCACTGAGGCCCCATCGTTACAAAGAGGTATGACATTTGTGATTTGACCTGTTTCAAAGCCATCCAGCTCAAAGTTCATCATTGCCTGGAGCTCCACCTCACAGTGATCAAAGAAAAGAAAGTGTGAAGAGCAAAACACATGGACATGCAAACAAGAAAAAATCAAACACATCTTCCTTCAGACAAGGAGGTGAATAGCAAGATGTCAGATTGCAAGCCTTCAATGAGAGGAGACATGGGAGATGGCAATCTACATGGTAGATGGACAAGCCATCAAGGCTAAGAGCAATAATTGTCAAGTCTGGTGCTGCAAGAGTGCAAACCCAACACCAATTGTTCACCCATGTTCTCGTTGGTTTGGGGGCTCCATGCACAGCAATGGACTCTCCATGCTCATCAGCCTTGGGAGCAAGTTTCTTCAAGATACGCAACATAAATTTTACCCAACAATTCAAACTACTTGTCAGCAAGTTGCAACAGGTGCTCACAAACTTGACATCGATCTTGGCTTGGACTGGTTTCTTGACCTGCCAATGAAGAAAAAGAAGAAGAAGAAGAAGATGCTATTTATTCCACCCTTGGCTAACCAGTTTCAGACATTGCAAAACAATGCAGCATTTCACCAGATCTTGTTCACACCCATCATTTGGAATATATATTTCTGTCTTTGGATTGTACTGTGCTTTTCCTGCATCACATCCAGGATGCAACAAGCTGCCAAAAAAAGATGCACAGCTATATGGGTACTTGCAGTGATGCACACATGCCATTTTTTGAACAATCTAGCACATGCACAACACAACATCCAGCAGAAGTTTGTATGAGGGATACCTTGATCGGAAGCTCAAGGGTGGCCACTACAGCCACCTTCAAAATCTCCAGCACATACCGATTGGTCTCCCTTAGCACCTACGCCACAGACTTTTGAGTATAAATGACACTTTCTTGTGTAAAAGAGCCAACCAACCTCACTACCAGTATGCACTTCTGCAATTGAAACCCACAAATGATCTAGAGGTCAGAGGGCATCATTTTCTTACTGAACTAGTTCATGGACCTCTCTCTCTCTCTTGAGCAAAACAACAAAAGAAAGAGGATGGATCCCCAAGTGCAAAAATTCATACCAAGATTTCATCACAGCTCATATGAATGTCCAGCAAAGTTAACTGGTTGCTTGCAGCAATGGTCTCATAGCCATGTGACTTGCGACCCAGCAGCTGAATGCCTCGCACTTGATTCTCCATCACTCCATCCTTGTAACTGCACTTCACACTCAGCTTCCCCAGATTGAAGCCAAGCTTCCCATCCATCGACTTTTCATGTCAGCACCCTGTGTACGAGCCTGCCCTTATTTGCAAGGAATTAGTTTCATTTCTGTTCTGAGAACACTTTTGTAAATGGAGCAAAAAGTATTATCACCACTAAAATCAGGTAAAAGAGGAGAAGAAAGATATGCTCCATCTATTTGCACACAAAATTGCCTTATATCTAGACACACCTTTTCGGGAAGCTTGATAGCACGAATGCAATCTGCATTCTCTTCCTGATCATGTGAGCATGTGGGTGCTGGCTGATTTTCGTAAACAGGAACATTGTTGCTACTGAAAGCTGTCGTGCTTGTTGGAATGCATGAGGACTTTTGAGCTCCAACCAAACCACTTTCTCCAAGTAACAACTGCTCATTCAGCTCCAAAAAGACATCCCCACAATTCAATTGCACTTGTTGAATTACCACTCCATGTTCTCTGCCAGCTCTTCCATCCAAACCCATACAACAAAAGTTACCAAAATAGAGAAGAGGAATGGCACCTGTCACAATCTGCCAACCAAGAGTGTCTGTGGGTGTCAGATCCTTTGGTTTTTGAGAGGGTAGGTAGGCCACTGTCTCTACTGATTTGAACCCACATAATCCACTTGCAACATTACCTTGAACCGTAGCCATTAGGTCACTCATTTGAACATTATCAAGAGAAATGTATCTGTGAGATTGTGGAGAAGATTCCACAAAAAACCACTTTGAAGATATTCTTTCTTATCAGCTCCAGCGACCAGAATCTGGTATAAAGTTGTGAGTTTGAAACTGTGATAGATAGCTCTTGTCCAATGTAAACTGAGGAAAGGTTTTTTTGCAGTAGTACCTGTCATGGTCATCGACATAGCAAGTGGTTGAGAGTTGGTCCAGCAAGAAACACACAAAGTATGTGCTTTCAGGAACTATCTCTGGTGCAGGCAGCTGCAATGTTCTTGTCCCTGTGAATATGCGCTGGAACTTAGAGATGCTTGAATCCTCAACCAGGCTTTGCTTCTCCCCCACATAGATGGTGCACAGCTGGATCAGCAGCTTGGTCCATACAGAGTTCAAGGCACCAGGCTCCCTGTGCACATGAAATTCTAGCAGCTTGATCTCCATTGATACCTTTGGCATCTGCACTCTCCCCACTCTCCTTACTTCAGGGCACTCAAATAATAGGAAGAAAAATCACACTGCAAATTCTCACCTCATTTCTCCAGTAAAGCCAGCAGGGAGACCTAGCATACAGGACCACACACAAGGAAAAAGCAACAACTGAGAAGAGGGTTTTTACAGGAGGGAAAAAGAATGAAACCTCAATGTACTTCAGCACCAATTCCGATATGGAGAAGTCAAAGTACTTGGCAATTTTGGTCAAGATCACCCAACCTCTATGAGAAGAGCTACTTGAATTCGTGTGTGTCACGTGTGGGTCATGCTCATCATCCAATCTGCCTTGATGCTTCATTCCCCTGAAAAGCACCTCCAAATGAGAGATTAGCAGCTGCCGCTTGTGATCTTGCAGTGTTGTCCCATCTGTTGTTGGCCTGCTGGGGGCTGCTGCAACAATTTTGACACCTCCAATCACCACTGCTGCAATCCAACCCTATTCCATTGCATGAATACATCCCATGAGCACCTGAGAGCTTCAATTCCTCTTCATCTTATGCCCCTGAAAAATTAATAAAGAGCATTTGGGGGGAAAAAAAAGGAAAAAAAAGAACACAACCAGAAGCAATTTTACCTTGGGAAACTGAATTGAGACATTTGTGAGATGGTAGAGTCCTGCCAATTGGAAGCTGATTGCCGAACCAATCAGTCTACCCACTAACCATGATAGCAATCGCACACCAATCCTGTGAAGCAATCCATATTTTGAGAATGCAATCAATATCACAGAGCTTCTTCAAAGTATGAACATCATTATCAAACCTCATTCTTGCAAAACTCTGATGAGCAGTCTGAAAACCCAGCTCACCAACTCAACATGGAGACAAATATCATCATCACTTTGCAAAGCTGCTGGTGCAGCAGCAGGCCTCTAACACATCACTGGACTATCATCAATCACATGTAGAAATTCATCTACCAAAACATGAGCAACCCCCTTCAAGTGCTCAACTTTCAATTGAATCAATTTTTGCTTGTCACAACATGCAATCAAAGCAACCCAATTGCATCAATTTTTGCTCGTCACAACATGCAATCAAAGAAACCCAATTGCATCAATAAATTTTGCTTGTCACACCATGCAATTAAAGAAACCCAATTGTATCAATTTTTCCTTGTCACAACATGCAATCAAAGAAACCCAATTTGCATCCCAAAGGACTCTGAGGATCCCTTATTGAACCTCTTGGGAAGAATTACTATCCTCAAATCTTTCCAAAAAATTAGGGTTTCATTTGTTGCTATCTCTCTCTCTCTCTCTCTCTAGTGTGTATGTGACTTCCCCTTCTGCGAACAAAACTTTGTGGGTTTAGGAATGAGAGAGATGAAGTTAATGTTGGGTGCAGGACTTACTTGAAAATCACCCATCCAACGAATGCCACCACAAGGAACAAACACAAGACATTGTCCAGTTTGAACTCCATTTACTCCATCTTAGAGCAAGATTTCATGTCAAAATGATTCACCATTACAAAGTCCACAATCATCATCATCATTCATCATCATCATCATCACCACCACCACCACCACCACCACCACTCCAAGGCTTCAACAAAAAAATAATGCACCAATGCACCAACAACATTCCAGCAAGAGAATCCATGGCACCCACATTGTTTTCCATCACCACCTCACCACAAGACTCTTCTTTGAAGCTACTGCTGCAAAGAAACTGTTTGTTGTTGCAACTGTGGTGGTGGGTTTGTTAGAGAGAGAGAGAGAGAGAGAGAGTGAGTAGGGAACCATGATGTACCTAGTTTTTAATTTGGTCCCACATTTTGAGGAATGTTCACCAATGTGTTACCTACTCTGAACTCTCTGTGAGTTCATTTTTTTGGTGTGTTTCCTTTTGTGGGAACTTCATGCAACATTTCCTATTTGAGCTGTTGCTGGTTTGAGTTCTTGCCATAAGGGCCAGAACTTGGGGTCCCTTTTTGGCAATTCTGTGATGTAGCCATGCTGGCAATCATCCAGAAGAGAATTAGCCAAATTTGGCTACAGGTCTTAGAGGAAAAGTAGAAAACAAATTAAGAATCTTGCTATGTGTATTTTGGTGACCTGCTTGAACGTATTATTGTCTTAATACTACATTCACACTTGCTGATAGTGGCAGTGGTAGTGCATTGATTGACAAACTCAGTTCATACATGCACACATGGTGAAAATAAGTAGCTCACATGGCATGCCTACGTGGCATTTGTAAATAGGGCTTAATTCTAGTGTTAGGGCTAGTTATAGATCTTCAAAAAATGAAGATTTTAGGCTTTATCGTTGGCAATAAGCTATCAACTTGAAAACTAGGCATTTAAATTACTAATCTCTAGAAGTTTCGACATCCATTTGTTTTTGCATCCTTGCAAGAAGCTAAAGGCCAATCTTTGCAACACCATTGCTCACATCTTCAAAAGCTTGCCTGAACGCCATAGTAGCGTTGGCACAATGCGGCCATCACTTAAGTGGCATCAATGAATTTGAACAACATCAGTAAACTGTTTGAGGAGGGATTGTGAGAGCCATTTGCAACAATTTGATGAGAGATTGTGAGCATTCATCTTTTAGCATAGCACAAATCCATCTTGCAAAAACAAAAGATGTATCAATTTAGTCAAACAATCCAATGTAATCTACAAGGAACAATTCAACCATAGCAATTGCCAATAGTCGAGGTTGAGGTTCCTCCATATTAGAATATTCTTTTAATAGGACATCACAAATTTTTATTGGATTTGGTTACAAAAGAGCACAACCAACAACATTTATTTCAAACATTCAATAAGGAGTGTTATGAAATAATTGAAACATTCCAAGGTGAATGCATAATCCATGCACCTGTTCATGTGCAAGATTTGCAAGCAAAAGGGGATGCAAATTACATTCCACAAATACTTGAAGGTGACAATAGGAAGACCAAGACTTTATAGACCCTACATGTACCTTCATGCAAGTTTTTCTTGGCAAAAATTTTTTACCAATTTTTTAACAACATTCACTAAAACAACAATCCAATTCCCAACATCAACCACAAGTAAATTTCATGAACCTTGATGATCTCCTTGGTAGTCTTCAAACTTGTCATGTTTCCATGAATTTTTCCAACACCTAGACAACATCTATCATCCCCTTGCCTGCACATGCATAACACTCAACTATTTTAACTGCACCTAAAAACATAGGAGTCAAGCACAAATGAACAAATGTTTTTTCCTTAGTGATTCAAGCCACAAACCAAAACAACAAAATGTTCGTTGAAACCATGGATCAAATCAATCAAACATAGATGGAAATTGAAAAACATCATATCTTGGTCCAAGAATGCACCATTAAAAATTAATTCGACTACCTCAAGTGCAAAAACAAAAATTGATGCGCTCCCAAGTCCCCAAGTTAGCCCCAAGTTGGGCTAACTCACTCAAGTTGCGGAATTTTTGGGACTCAGGGCACACTCCTAGCTTCCAGCATTAAAGGGGGTGAGAGGGGCATGCTGAAAGCCCCGGGATAGACTAGGAAGAGGGACAAGCTTATTCAATTATGCGGTCCTGCATCCAAATCCAACCAACAAGTTGGTTAGAACTCATTCTGCACCTTTTTAGTGTTGGGACAAGCCATGGGCTAACTTGGACTCACTTGATTCACCACAGCCCGGATTCGGTGGAAACCACCACCTTCCCCCATATAGTATTCTTTGCAACTCTCCGCGGGACTTGCATCCAAATGGCTCTTTTTCCCGGGACTCCCAAAGTGGAGTCCCGAAATTGTCCCGGTTTGGACTCCCAAGATTTTGGACGCTCATAACTCCTCGCCCCGAACTCGGATTGGGACGAGGTCTAAACCAAAGTTGTAGCTCTCCTTGAGAGCTTTCCAATGATGTGTTGCACTTCACCTGCACGCACCGGAATTGGGTCGATTCCCGACTTTTAGTGAGTGGGAATCAAATTGCCAGTTTGACTCCCGGCCCTTCTTTCGACCATAACTTGTGCTATTGATGTCCAAATGGCTCATGCGAGGCCATTTTGGACATCTACACTTCAAGACCTTTTCAACGATATAAAGAACGCCTCAATGCAAGGTGTTTTGACCCCTACAATTACGCTCTGAATTGTTGGAAGTCCTGAAAGACTCCCAAGTCCCATTTTCGAGGGTGTGAGTGGCGACCTCATAACTCTTTCAAAGTGGGGTTGCAACAAAAATATACATAAGATAAATAAAGACATTGTGATTGTCCTTTTCAACCTTACCAATGCCATGTGCCATGTTTTCGTCCATGACAAATCCATACTAACCTCGATTTGCATTTCAACCTAATCATTTTACTCAACTAAAAATTACAAAAGACAATTTGATAAATAGACGACATGTTTCAAAAATCTATAAACACTTGTTCAATTATGAATCATCATACATGAATAAAAGTCTATTTAGCTTAACCTAGGTAGCCTAAGTAGCTAGCCTAACCAAAAGTCAACTTAACCTAATTTAATTTAGCTAGCCTAAGCTACCTAACTTAAGTTATATGATGTAGGTTAAAAACAAAGTTTGGCCTCTTAGCCTAGGTAGCCTAAATTAGGTCTAACCTAGGTTATATCATAAGTTGTAAGAATAAGGACTTGAACCCCTTACCTTCACATTGGGGTTCAAATCCTCATCGATTGTACTACCACATTTTTTTATATTACATTTATTGAACATAAAATTATAAAGATCAAAAATTTTAACCTCAAATTAAATTAGGCCACCCTAGGTTGACATAGGTTAACCTACCTACTACCTACCAACCTAACCTAGGCCTCTTTAGGTTGATTTGGGATGAATTAAATCTACCTAGACTACCTGCAAGCTTAACATAGTTAAACCTAGGCCTCCTTGTGCTAAAAGTAAATGAATTTGGTCTAGCCTAGCTAGGACTATTTAAGTTCTAGGCTAGATTTAAATTAAGCTAAAGTAGGCTTAACTAGGTTAGACCTAAATTAAACTAGGCTAGACCTAAGCTAATTTAGGGTAGACCTAGGCTAAACTAGGTTAATCTAGGCTAAACATAAACTTAGTTAGTCCAAACATGGCTAAACACAATTATTTTTACTAAACCTTTTTAAACACAATTTTTTCAACTAAACATGGTTAAATATGATTAAATTTTTTAAAACACACTTATTTAAATTAAACATAAGTAAAATAACATAAATGAAATTAAACACACTTGTTTTCGCTAAACATGGCTAAGCATATTTAAACACAATTATTTAGGTTAAACATGGCTAAATTAACATAAATGAAACTAAAAATAAATAAAATGCTAAACATGGTTAAACAATGATAAACTAAACTAAATTTGAATATTTAGGTTATATTTGGCAAAATTTGAAAAACTTAAGATAAAATTCACTTATTGAAATAATACATGGTTAAATTTGGTTAAATTGTGATAAAATTTTAAATTAAACTAGATTATTTAAATTATACTTGGTTAATAAATTGATTAGTCCTTATGATTATAGTTTCTTTTAGTTATTTTTATTAGTTGCATGAATTATAAAATTGATTATTAATTTGTTGAGTCATTTCTTTAATCATGTTGGACATTGTATTTACATAGGACAAGTCATAAAATATATGTTTTGGTATTATGAACACTTTTGACCAATCAATAAATGTAATTTTATTAAAATTAATGTCATGAATCATTAGGTTGACTATGAATTGCTAAAAAAATTCTAAGTCATGTTCTTATTTGTGTTGGACATTATAATTACATTAAACAAGTTGTTAAAAACATGTTTTGGCATTATGAACATTTTTGACCAATCAATGAATGCAATTTTATTGAAATTAGTGTCATGAATCATGAAATTGGATACTAGTTGTAACACTTTGTTGACACATGGAATGCCACATCATCATCATTAGAAATTGAATTGTTTATTAATTACTATTAGTTGTAAAAGTAAATGATATTTTTCAATTTCAAATTTTAAATCATTCAAATATATTAATATAAATTTAAAAATAATAATATATTTATCCAAACTTTGAACAAGTTATCATATTGATTATAATCGCAAAATTATGACACCACATGGCATCTTAATGTCCTTTGCAACTACATAATAATTTTTGTGACCAAGTAGTTATAAACATAATAAAAAAATACAATAGTTGTTTTTTTAAACCGGTCACAAAACCCAAGATGTGTTGTGTTGTGGTTGTATTTATTTGTTCTAATAAACACATTGAAACATTTGTGGCCGAAAAATATGTTATAGGTTCGTCCATACCTTGGAGGTTAAACATCTACATGGGGCAAAATAGTTGTAAGGATGAATAATTTATTGGCCTCTCAATTGTTGGTGTGTTATGTTAATTTGAACATTGAAGACCTTTTCACCTTTTTGCCACAATAAGATGTAGGCCAACTACTTGCATCTACCAGTTTCACGAGATTTATGTGCACCTGGCACTTCACAATTGTTCATAATAAAAACCTCACTTCTAAATAGATTTTGAGGGTTGTTCTTGCATTTAGAATTAAAGAAAAACCCAACCTCTTCAAAACATGATACCTCATTATGAATAAGGTTGACATTGTGTTGAATTGGCCATAAAGTCAAGACTTATGACCTAGCAATTGCAAATTTTCATACATACCCACCCACACAATGGCTTAAGTCATTAAACGGAACCATTGTTTATTATGCTCTAAGACCACAATTCAAAACTGAACCCAAAAATTAGAATAACATGAAGTTGGAATCCCAATTGTCATTTTGTGTGCATTGATCTTTGTTATGCACTTGACATTTGTATTTTTGTAATGCAAAACATTGCAATCCAAAACTAGGAGGGCACCGATCAATATGCCACATGCTATCACCACATATAATTTCTTTAACCCTTATCCTAACTTGAAAAACTAGATAGGATACATGGTTCATGAACTAGATGATGGTTGATGGATGTGCATGTTGTCCATAGTGTTGGGTTGACTTGGGGCACAAATCCATGTTGCGAATGAAGATTTAGAGGCATAAATTGGCAACGGTTGTTGCAAGCTTGGTAGCATCCCCCAACATGTGGGCCCTCTTCAATAGGAGTTCATTCCCATCAAGAGTATGGCTAGATGAACTACCTCGCAAGTAAAATCAATATAATGTAAATTGTTTAAAAAAACAAACATAGTTGTCGCATGTCAATTTAGAAAACCAAAAAAAAATCATTATACATAATCTGCAAAAAAAATTTACATGAGTCATGGACCCCCCCCCATTTGTTTAACATGAAAATGTCAAAAGCTAAACCAATTGCTAAGCTCATGAACTCTAGTTTCACATGTAACATTGGATAAGAACCACTAACAACAAATCGTCACATATCAAATGTTCACCTCTTTTAAAGACCTGACATTTTTGTAGTTGTAGTATAAACCCTTATGTTGATCTTGTAGTTTAGGTTTGATTAGTTGTTTGGTATGCCTACCAAGTGATTGAATTCAATGGAACAAACATGTCTAATTTTGTCAACCATCTTGACATTCACATCCTTAGAACTGTAAATGATTCTAACCACATTCCAATTTGCTAGTACATTGTTTGCAATGAATCCTTTGAAGTTTGGTTTACGATAATAATGTTTGACCATTATTTCATTGAACTTTGTCCACATGATCTATTGTGTTTTGATGTATGCAAATTGCATGTCGCAAACTGTAATGGTCATGACTTTGTAATATGTCACATCATCATATATGTGACAAACCATTGTTGTCTAGCCAATGATGCATTTGACATGGTCAAATATGATCCAAAAATTCTTCGAATTTCCCCTTGGCTACATTCGTGCAATCAAACTCACTCCATTCCTAACCCTAGCAAACAACATTTTCAAGATGAATATTTTAAAACCTAATATTTGCCATGGAAAACAACATTTATGGATGCAATCATAACGACATTTGGACTTCAATTCAAGGATGTTATTATTGTAGCCACCCCAAAGATGATGCTTGAATGAAACAATAAGGTTATGAACACTTGGAGAGTTCAATTCAACAAACTTGTCTTGGATTTGTTCCAATTTTTTGTTTTTCAAAATGACTAATTGAATGCAAACATGACAACATGTGGCAACTAATAAACCTAATATTAACGCAAACACTATTGATAATATTTAATGTTGGTCAAAATAACAATAACTGGAATGGTGTATTCCATCCTATAGGTCTTGTTTTTCATGGAATATCCCAATATTTTTATAAAGTTGGTTATATCCTTTAGATATTTTTATTCCACTTGAGCATTATGATTCAAATTCAAATTTTGATTTGCATTGAAATCCAATATGGTCACTATTAATAAATACATAGTTTTTTTCCCAAGTAAGTTTTTCTTGATTCTTACATTAGTATTATGGAAATCAAACATCAATTTCAAGACAAACTTTAGCAAAATTGCATGCAATCTTTTTAGGTCATTGGAATGATGCAAACTCTAAAACATTTCAACAAGAAACCTTGACATGTTTTACCTTGAGCACAAGATAATGTAAATACTTACAAGATTAGAAGGTGAATGAATCATTTCTTAGATGTAGAAAGCTAATGCAAGGCATGAGCAAGCTCTTTAGAAAGCAAAAAGAAGAAGAAGACAAAACTAGATGCACATGAAGGGTTGCTAGAAGTCAAATTACAATGGGGCAAAAAAAGACTAAAGGATACCTCTCAAGATGTGATAAAACAATATGTGATAAAACTTTCTATTAAGAAAGATTGTTGACCATAAAAAAAAGAATAATTTTCAATGTAATTGTTCTATGATTTTTTATTTTTCATGGAATTAATTTAGGTGACTACATTTGTGAAGGAAACTAATGAATGGATCAAAGGAGACGAACATGATATGTATAGACAAAGGGAGGCAAGTGACAAGGTATGAATTTTTGTTGAATAAGACAAAGCTCAAAATGTTTTTGGACTCAAAGCTTTGATTTACAAAATGTTGTTTCATTTCTAAAATCACATAATTAAAATAAAAGAAGTTAGGAATTACTTCGAGGATGGTGAATGTATGAAGACTGGAATCAATTTAGAATTGTTGGAGAAAGATTTTCTTGGATTTACAACCTTGGCACTTGTTTTTTATAATACAAGGTTTCAAGAAATGGATCTTTCTAAGAGTAGAGGATGAAGAAGTAAGCACAAAGTTTAGTGCAACTAACATTCAATATGGATTTTTAGGGTTTCAATCCATAATGTGTGAATAACTTTTAGGGTTTTAGAGTATACGTGTAATGTTTGTGAGGTTCATTCATTTGCATTATGAAGTTGTGTATGTAGGAAGAAGGAGAAGGCGAGGATATTTCAAGGGTGCTTAAGACCATCCAAAAACAAACCATCAACTTGTAGGTATGTGTTTCAAACCTTTTTATTACTCGTGTTTTTTAGAAAGAAGAAAAACCTAATTTGAACTTGGATTTCTAAAAGCCAATGAACTACTCTCATTGTCGAAAGTAGCCATAAAACTTCCAAAAATCCAAGTTCAAACTTATATTTTAAAAATCATTGAGTTACTCTTGGGGCCAAGAAGAGTTTGGCCATGACTATTTTGAACCTAAGCTTGAGTTCATGTCCTAGATTGGACTTGAGTTCAAGCTCTATTTATTTATTTATTTATTTACACCCACTAAGCTATTATTAGTGTCAAAAGTAGCTCAACCATGGCCATTTTGGACCTGAGCTACTTTTAGTGCCAAAAGTAGTTTGGCCATGGCCATTTTGATGCTCGGGTTTTTTTGTTTGATTTAGAACTTGAATTGAAACTTGGATTATTTTTTTCTTTTTTTTTTCCGGATAATCTCCAAGCTATTATTAGTGTCAATAGTAACTCAACAATGATGGATTTGAATCCTAACTTGAGCTTGGGTACAATTTAGGACCCAAGTTCAAACTTGGGGGTTTTTTTTTTTTTTTGAAACTTGAGCTTGAACTTGGGTTTCATATGCCCTCTAAGCTACTATCAACGTCAAAAGTAGTTTGATTTGTGAGGATTTTAGCCCAAGCATGAGTTTAGGTCAAAATTTGATCGAAATTGATTTTTTATTGTTTTTTTAGATTCCAAAGCTAAAGTTTTTGAACTTGAAATGTTTTTTATAATTAAAAATTAATTCAAATTTACAATTTTGGTTTTTTGAACTAATCAATGTCTTTTCATCATATTGGTCCTTTTGTTTGCCATTTGACATTACATGGGGAAATGCATGGAGATTTACCCATTGGACATCCTATTTGCCCTTTCATACTATATCACATTTCACATTTGTCATGTCTTTTTAAAACCTTGAAGAATTTTTTTGAAAAAAAAAAACCCTCAAAACCTTTGAAAGCTGATTACACTTAAGCCAATGCTTAAAGCTATGGTGCAAGAAATATTGAATATTGAACAATATTGTCAAAGAAAGTTCTATAAAATCAAAACTAATTTTTCAATAGAAATTGGGGCACGTTCTTAATGTTATGTGATGAGTTTAGAATTGGGCCCACAACGTAGGGCACACTAATATATGTTGAAGGAACATACAAATGCCATATGTGGGCTAATCATTGTGGTTAGTTCGAACTAGAAGCAATAGTTTTGTTTTTTTTCAATGTCTTTTGACACCTATGGCATCATCATGTGCAAATTTGAAAAAATTGGGACTAATTTTACACTCTTTTAACATTCACTTCACCTAAAATTTGTGGTACATGCCATTTTATTGGAAGTGTTAGAATTGATTGACAAATTTCAGATTTTTTAATAATATTTAATGTCATTTGAAAAATTGGGAGTTGAATGTGTCTTAATGTGTTTAGCACACTCAAGTGCAATTTTGGAAACGCAAAATGATGTTCAATTGAATATGTAGTCTCGTAATGACTAATTACAAGGACCGTAGTGCCTCCTTCAAGGTTTTTGGTATGATGAAATCGTTGCAAGTTCTTGACTAGGATTGAAATCTAATTTGGGCTTAAATTGCAATAAATGACATCTTTGATTATTTTATGTAGTTTAGAAATTCAGAAGTTGTTTTATGTAAAGAATAAGTTTATTTATTTGTCATCTTGAAAAACACTATCAATAAATAGGTCATTAAATTGTCATTATATTTATTATCATACCTTTTTACAATTATATGCATAGACATTCATTTGGTGTAATCTAACCATGTCAACATAGTCATCAATATCTAACAAAAGCAAAATGTCTTGATTAATTGATGATGATATAATCATGTGGGTCATGAAGGAATTGAACCTTCATAGCCACAATTGCAAACTAACTCGTTAATCATATGTGAGCCACAATTTCAACTTGTTGCAAATAATGTAATATCATGAATATAAAGATTTCTATTTTCAAAAATTTTCACTTGCTATGACATAATTATGTTATCTCACAACTTCATAAAGAAATTTATTTCACGGGTCTAATTACATAATTGTAACTTATGTACTTTAATATATATTTAAATTCATAATGACATTTAACTTTTAAATGTTTAAAAATAAAATGTGCATAAATTATTCTAATTAAAAAATTTAATTTCAAAAATGAAAATGTCATTTTAAACTTTTCATTTGGGCCATAAATTCATATATACATATAATTATAATGTAAGAAATTAGATTAATTTTAAAAAATCTTTTAAAATAATAATTATGTTTTAACTTTAAATAATGTAATTATGAAATTTCATGATAATGATTAAACAAATTAAAGCACAATTTAAATGAAATATCCAATCTAACAACACAGTTATCATTTTTAGTACACTTCATGGTTATAAATATTTTGAAACATCCTTTAGGCCTCAAATGTGCCCTCTCTACGGCATTTTGCATTTTAAAGTTTATGACAAATTACATACTTAGTAAGTTCATGTGAGATGGTGAATTCATGGTCTTATTATTATTGAAAGGTACACGAATTGATAATGTTCTAGCTAGAATTCTTTTTGAGTACACTAAGCTCTCTCATTTATATTGTTCACATTTATTTTGAAAAAGGAAGCATGTAATGCAGACATTCCAACCAAAGGTGTCATTTATTCAAAGGCATCATAGGGCATCAAATGCGGAATGAAATTTTACAAAACGAAATAACTAGAACCCAAACTAGTTTTTCCACAAATTTTGGTGGCAAACTGAGTTTCATCCACTTTTTTCTTTTTCCTGAGCGCCTCCACTGCTGCTGCATATATTTTCACTGTTCCTACCTGTAGGACTACTATAATTACACTCGAACCTTATGCATTAAATGCTGAGTTTCTGCATTCCATACTGATATTTAATAAAATTTCGTTACTTTGGGGATACCACTGAAAGAGGGTATAGGGGGTGAAAGAGAGGGTGACTTTATGGATAACTTTAATATCTTTTATTATTTGAGAACGATTGCATTAAAACTAGATTCAAAATGTTGTTTCATTTGAAATGATTATCTATAGTTTGCTTGAATCCCATGTCAGGTATTTACTAAAGGACACATATTTTGTTGCAAATTCAATGATTGAAAAAACAATTGACAATTTTTTCTAAAATGTTTCTAAATTTTTATCCATGGTTCAAGTAGGTATTTAAGAATATACAAGGATCTTTCATTTTATTTTTTTCACATTTGTTAATAGCCAAATTTGGCTAAACTGGCTTATGGATGATCACCACCTTGACTACAACACAAAATTGGAAAGAAAAAAACCCACTATACCATACTCACCTCATAAAGGGTTACATTTCATTGTGTGATCCCTTTTCTAATACACTAGTGGGATACACCAAGGGTTTTAGAAACTTGGTGTTGTTAAAATTACCTTACCCTAAGGTCAGTTTCGTCATCAAATAATCCTAAAAATAGTGAAATGAAAATTTGTGAAAATATGTTGAAAATCATCATAATTATCATAGGCTACACTCTGAATAATTTCATTACTCATGTCACAATATTATAGTAGATGATGGAAACATATGTAATTTCAAAATTAAAAAATGAATTCATTTTTTGAAAAAAATAAAATCGTTTTGTCACCATGGAAAATGACCGAAGGCTATGGTATAAGCTTGAAGCTTAACATCCAACTTGTCAAAATTGTAAGGGATCACAACTTTTATGATGATTTACAATATGTGTTCAATTGTTGCCTTCCATTCAGGTTTTTTCTTTATTTTTATTGAAAAATTTTCCGGCAAAAATTAGCAAGTTTTTTAAATAAAAAAAGAAGTCCCAAGCAACATGGTCAAGGGAATTTTTTGGAAAAATTCAGCAAAAAATCCACACTCTAAGGAAGAAAGTTATGAGTGGATTTAGGGTGGTTTCTAGCTTTCTTCTTTTGAAATCACCATATTTAGCTAATAAGTTTTAGTGGTGTGTGAACATGTAATCTAATTCTTAGATTTTCTACTCTCAATTTGTCTTGTAGCCAGATTTGGCTAAATCCTGTTGTGGCTCATTGCCACTTTTGGTGCAACTTTTCATGTTTTTACACATTGTTCAAGCAAGTAGCCAGGATATAAAAGGATTTTAGTTAAAAATTTACTTTCATAGCTGGTCTATAGCCAAACATGGCTAAATCTCCTTGTGGATGATTGCCGGTCTAGGGGAACATTTGTGGTGTTGTTCTTCCGAAGCTCCAAGACAATTTGTAGCCCTTCACCTTGCGTGCTTCCATGGGTGCAAAAATTGCTCAATTCAATAAAAGAATGGGGAAATTTATTTATTGGGTGTTTGGTGTAAGGGGGGCTCAATGTTTTTGTTGATGGTTGAAAAAAACCCAAATTATGATTAGGCAACCAATGGCACAAAAAATCGCTCAATTTGGTTAAGAAATGAGTAAACTTCTGAAAAATATCTGATGATAATAAGTATGTGTTTTATGATGAGTGATTCTACCCTAATCGATGACTATATATACTCATGAATAATTAATTAATTAATTTTGAAATTTTCATTTCAACAAATGAAATATTCCTAAGTATTCACTATTTTCCTTCACAATTTTTTTTTGATTTGGAAGAAATAATTTTTGAAAAAAAATTCAACATTTTTGTAAATTAAATAATTAGTGTTGAATTGGCCAAGGTATTAAGTAAAAATGTGAGTATGGGTTAAACAACAAGAGGTCCACTCTTTAGCCATCCAGCGAATTTGCCTTGGAAAGAAAAACTTCCAAAAAAAATTAAAGCTTAGTGGTAGCCAGACCCAAAATAAAGGGGAGAAATTTGGCGACCACATTTAGCCACTAAAAACAATCACTGAAACCATAGATGATAGGGTATATAATTTACCTTGTGATATACCCGCCAGTATACATCAGGGTAAATTATGTACCAACCCAACTCCTACACCCTACCCTATGAAACCCTAAACCCTAACTCCTAAGCCCTTACCCTATGAAACCCTAAACCCTAACTCCTAAGCCCTACCCTATGGAACTTAAGCTCCAAGTAATAACTCTGGCCATTTTTTGGCCAACAAAATGCACAAGATAAAAAGTGACCATTAAAGGGTCAATAAATTAAAAAAATTGGCTGCATTTCATTGGCAGATCATCTTTAATTGGCCCAACTGGTGGCATTTAAATACCTAGTCTCTAACATTATATATTGTCCAATTTTTTTTCTTGTTAAAATAAATTGATGGGCATGGGGAAATAATAAATATATTAAAACACTATATAACTTTTATTGCTTCACTAACTTCACCAAGGCAAGAAGGATATTGTGTTTAGATTAATTATAGAGTATATAGTAGCTTAAGGGATTTTTTTTAGGCCCCTAAGCTAATAAATAATAGGTCTATTTATTTTTATATGAGGATTTTTGAAAGATGATATATTTTGGCCTTGTGTTGAAACTTGAGAAATTAGTTATAATAGAGTTATAATAATAATATCTTGAAGGTTTTTGGTTTCTTTTAGAGGATTTTTTTTTGAAGATTTATATTTTTGCATGGTGAAATATTTCATTTTCCATTAATTCTTCTATAATTCTTCTTTCGCATTAAGATACTTTTCAATGTGTTTCCCCTCGATGGAAAAAAATAAAAATAAAAATGGATTAAATTTTTTGTGCCCATCATTGCCCATTACATGTCAAATGTGTGTCAAAAAAAACACTTGTGTTCATGAAAAAAATAAAATAATAATAAAAATAAAATAAAATAAAATAAAAATATATATAGAAACAACTTGCTCAAACTTGTAAAAAAAAAACCCAATTAGAAAAAAATGGCTAATCACTTGACATGGTGCAAAATCATATGCTCATCAAATATTTTTCACTTGGTATTTTCATTTACACTTCATAAAAAATTTAATACATCATGCACTAAGACTTTCACGTTCTTGAGTGAGGCCTCTTAGTGGCCATATTAAATCCATGAAATATTGGTTTTGGACTTAGAGAGTCCTTGATTTAGTGTAAGAGAAGGGGGTATTTATAATGTTTAGATGCAATTCCCAAAACTCACCACAATTGGCTAAACAACATGGAAAGGGTGCTCGAAAATAGTATACTTTCATATTTTAAATATTTTCAAATTTGGCTAAATTATACTTATGAACTTATAGCCACTTGAGCAACATCACAAAATTGGAAAATTAAAAAAAAGAAAAGAAAAAGAAAATAAAGTCACTAGTAGGTGGTGACATAGTATGCGGTGACTTAGCCTTGTTTGTATTTTTGAATGAACCTTTTGCTTCTCAAAAAAGCAATAGCCAAAATTCTACTATATTCTTATGCCAGATAAGGACCTTGAATGGGGCTGTTCTGGGAATTTAGGTCCCACACTGGGATCCCAACTGGTGCCAGGCTCTCCTTCCAAGGACAGGCCCCTTTGGGGGGGGGAAGGAGGGCCTTATCCAACACAATTAAATGACATTGAAAGCCTTAAAAATAACTTTCCTACAATAAAAGAACAAAAATTTAATGACATTCAAGGAGGTCTCCAGGTGGTGGTGCCGGTCCCAAAATAGAGACCCCCAATAAATCTGGACGCACTAAAAGATGCTAATCGGCCCCTGACAAGGACCGTATTTCCAGGGGGCTGGCACTTCGTAAGAGGACGCTCATTGGCCCCTCACACGGACCGTAAGCTCCAGGGGTCGGCACTTGGCAAGAGAATGGTAATCGGCTCCCTGACACGGACCATACCTCCAGGGGGTCGGTACTTGGCAAGAGGACACTGATCGGCCCCTGACACGGACCGTAACTCCAGGGCAAGAGGACGTTGGTTAGCCCCTGACAAGGACCGCACACCCTGCAGTTGGGCAGTGGGCACTTGCCAACAGGACGCTGATCGGCCCCTGACATTGACCGTACCTCCTGGGGATCGGCACGTCGCAAAGAGAGTCCTGATCAGCAGCGGCCCCTGACACGGACCGTATCTCCAGGGGTCGCCACTTCGCAAGAGACACTGATCGGCCCTCTGACAGACGCTGTACCTTTTTTTTGTTCTCCAACGGTCTTCCTGTTTCCTGTCCTTCGCTTCCGCCGCTGCGCGTGCTCCTCCTCCCCACTTGCTCTCTCGGCTGCTGCACCAGAAGAGCTTGCTTGTGCAGTTTCCAAATCCAGGAAAAGCAGCAGTAGCAGGTAGCGGGCGTGATGATGGTAGTAGGTGGAGCGACTCGAGAACTCGTCAGTTTTGAAAAAGAAAATAGAAATGATGATGCGATGTGGTTTTGGTTGCTATTCCAGTCTGCATTCATTCTCTCTCTCTCTCTCTCTCTCTCTCTCAACTCTCTCTAAGAACTAACTTTCTCTGCTCTTCTCCGGCTGCTTTCTTACTCTCGGATTAGTGGCTGGATTTTGCCAGGATTAGCAGGCATTGTCGCTCGGATTAGTACTAATCAAGTCTATTTGCTAATGCACCTGCCGGCAGGCACGCGGGCGAGCGCGCGCGCCTCCGTAAACTGAATGCTCATCTGTTTTTGGTGAACAGTTGGAGTTTTTAGCTGTGTTTTTTGAATTTTGCATTGTTGCGAGCTTCCTCCCGTTACATCTACTCCTCCTCTTGTTCTTGTTCTTGAGCAGCTCGTCCTTGGCAACGCTGTTTGGAAAATAGGAAGGTGTGTGTTTGGCGTTAAGGTACATAAGCTTACGAGGACAGTCTTGCGGGGAAAGTCGTCTTCTTCTTGGGAAATGCAGGATTACGGAAAAAAAAAAGAAGAGGTCGTTGCAATGTAGGAGGAGGAAGAGGAAGATTACACACTAAATAGGCGGGGGGGAGCTCCAGAGCTCTATCTCTGAGCAATAGACAGAGAGAGAGCTCAACATAAAGTTGATAAAAGCTTCCATCGCTTTTGGAGGCTAAACAGATTTCTTCCTAGCTTGTAACCAGAAGAAGAAGGCAGGATACATACATCATACATAAATACAGAGCAGAGGTGGTGTGAGGGTTGCAGCAATGGATTGGCTATGGACTTGCCTTGGCGGAGGAGGAAAACATGGAGTTCAACCTCCCCGCATCTGTGCAGGCAAATCACCTAATTCCTCAAGCCGGGTATTATTACTACCTTCCTCGCACTCAGCATGCATGTGTGTGTTTTCAATCTTGATGATGGAGCATGTGAGTCTGTAGGTGGATCCAGTAGCTGGCAACGAGATTTGTCCTCAGAGACAAGCCCAAACCATCCTTGTTTTGACATTCATAGTTGCAAATGTTGTTACAGGGAGGAGGAGGAGGAAGAGGGAGCACTATCCAGCCACATTCCTTGAGGCTCCAGCAACAATCTGTGCCGCTCCCAAAAAATGGTTTGTAAAAGTTGTGTAGAACCCCCTAAATGATATCACAAGAAAAGAGTACCAAGGGACTGGGGGGAAGTGGTAATAATTCTTATGCAATGCAATCACAATTGGACTCTTCTAGAGATTGATAGTGGGATTTGCAATTTTGATGGTATGTATGTATGTATGTATACAGGGCATAAGTTGTTGTCATCTGAGGAGGCCTTTCAGAGAAGAGCAGTGCAATCGAGTTACAAATGTGGTGAGCCTGAAAGTGGGGACATGATCAAGATCCCTGTTTCCTCCCTGAGTAGCACTGCTTCCTGCACAAGCATCAACAGTCTGCGAAAAGCTTCAGAGGGCAGAACTGGGAGAAGCAGCTTCCTTCCAGACAATGGGTCATCAAGCTTGCGATCTGATGTGGATGAACTCAAGGAGGAACTTGCAGCACTTCGCCACCGGCTGGCTGCTGAAGAAGAAGAAGCTAAAAGACTTCGAGAAGAGGTATATGACAACGATTGTGTTTCACTGTTGCATACAAGAAGTCATGATTACATTTCACTGTTGCATACAAGAAACCAGATACAGCTTATTCTAAATACAACCAGTGATTGTTTTCTCAAGGTGAACTATCTGCGCTCCTGTGGTGTCCTTCACAAACTTGAGGATTGTTATCAAGCTCAAGCTTCAAAAAGCTTAGACAGGGAGGCTATTCTCCCACAAGATTGCAACTCCTTCTTCATCTATGATGATGCTGCTGAGCTAAGGAAACAACAAAGCAGAGATAGATCAGTCAAACAGTTTTGCAGATCCTTCTCAGGGCCTCTCAGTTGGACTGGCAGTTTCGATGAAGCTCACTGTTTCTCGAAGGATGCCTCTTTTGGGTAAGTGTTCCTTCACCTTATGAATATTTTTCCAGGCTGCTTTTTGTGGGGGGTGGAGAATTGGGATTGATTTGTAGCAATTTTGTATTTGAAGATTGACCAGGTTTTTCCTCTCCAGGTCTATTGCTGCAGCAGAAGCAAATGACATGCGACAAGCACATGAGAAAGTCTCAATTCTTCAACCAGTTCACTCCAAACAACAGTTTAACCTTCATGGAATCCAGGATGACCAGAACATACCTCCAGAGAGGTCATACAACCCCACAGGTGAAGATGGAGCAGCAGCTGCTCAGACACTTGGATCAAGAATGGTCTTAAGAACTCATGCATCAAGCCTCAGCCATAGAAACTCCAGACCCCCCTCAAATACCTGGGCAACCCAGGACAAAGAGAATTCTCAGGCGTTGCAGGTAAGCAAATCCAATGACCTGCTTCTTTATGAAGTACCTAACTCTCTGGAAGTGTAGGACTGCCGTTTGCTTGACCTGACATGTACATGTAATGCTTGCAGGAAAATGGCAAGGTTCAGAATTTCACTGCCACAACTGACATTAGCAAATCTGCAGACATACAATGGATTGAGGTCCGAGATGGTCCATGTCCAAGTGCTTCTTCAACAAATGTAAAACTGAGCCCTGGTAATTCTCCGAAAGATAATGCTAAGTCTCCCCATAAGCTGCAAATGCGGATGCAGAGTGCTGAAGACTGTGGTGACACCTTGCCAAAAGATCTGCAAAGAACAGGAAAGAGACGATACAGACGGGCATCATCAAATCAGGAACCCATTGAAAAGCGTGCCAAAGACCAATCTTTGAAACCTGCATATCATGATGCAAAACTTGCTGATGGTTTTGAAGCCCAGCTGCTGAGTGCAGTAGAATCATTCAACCAGCAGCGACAAGCCCAGCTGTCTTTGACAAGCAGCTCAACCAACAATGTAGGCAGCCTTGTCTTTCATACATCACGAAAGAGGTCAATGGCATTCAGATCTCGTGGATTCCGTCAACCACTATCACCTGTGAAGGAAGCTTTGTCTATAGAAGAAGCATCCTGGAGTATCAAAAATGAGAGTGAGCAGGTTTCCAGAAACCAGGAAATGCCATGTACTCTCAGAGTGAGTGATAGCAAAAGGAACCAGAGCTACTTTGAAGGCTCTGTCAACCCTCCATCTCCTGAAAAACCTGAAGCAGAAACTGAGAAGCAGCTCAAAGGTGTGTTTGAAGCAAATCCTCTCAAACAAGCTAGTAGATTCACAGACAAAGCAGCACAACTCGAACCTGTCCAGTGTGCGTTGCCATGTCCCTCTCCAAGAAAAATGTCAGCTTCTTCCAGTTCACCTGACATACTTGCTGCTTTACCTTCTTCATCAGAGACATCACTTAGTTATCCTGTTGCTGAACAAGAAGAGCTTCTGAGTAGTGTTGAAGGAAGACTTGTGGATAATGGTTTTGCTTCTGATGATGACGGAGAGGTAGGCATGAAGCCCATGAAGTGCGCCTCTCCAACCTTCACCCCAAAGAAGAAGCCATCAAGAAGTGCAGTTTATCAGGCCACAGAATTCAAAAGGCATGAGCTGCCTTCACTATTGAATTCAGCTGACCCTGTCAGCAGAAATCAGGATCTTTTACCAAAATCCATGGATCGGGGGGCTGCTTCTTTGCCATCATTGGCAGTTAACAGCCCACAATGGACTTTGTCACATGAGAATATTGACTTCCATCCCAGCAGTGATCATAGCTGGCATGCAGATACTGCACCAGTGAAGACTATGGACAGCACCCATAGTATAGCACAACAACAGCAGCCATGGTCATTGCCACCCAAAGAGAAGGTCCTGACAGTGAAGCAGTGGCAGCAGGAGAATGTGAGGCCACCACAGGCTAATTCTGCTGAGAAAAAAATTGCAAAGCGAGCTTTCCTGTCCTATGTATATGACACCAATGAGCAGCAGCAGATGAAGGGTAGTAGTCAGAAAGAATGTGCAACCAAGAAGCAGCAGCAGCAGGAGATAGAACAACAACAACAACAACAATCCATTGAGGAGGATACGACACCAACTACGTCTTTAGTCATGAGTCGAGTGCAATACTGGAACTCAGTGCACAAGTCTGCATCAAGTGATGAAAGAACAAGCTCAGACTCCAAGAGAGGTAATTGTCCGTTGATAGGATTCATGCAATTCTCCAGGTCATGACCAGGTTTATTTCAGTGATCTTTGAAATTCTTACACAAAAGAAGACACTCCCATGATTTTACTCCACCATGAAGAAGAAGTTGAGTATAATGGGTTGCAGGGTTACTTACCTTTGTTGCTCTTCTTCTTGCCTCATTTGGAGATGTCTAGTATCTCTGCTGACATTGCTCTTGGTGGGTACAACTGGCTTCAGCTGGACGGAAGCGAGAAGGAAAGGAAGGAAGAACAGATAGTGGGGAGACAAATAGTGTCTCCACCACCTTCCCGATAGACTTGGGTCCTTCAGAAAGCTCTCCCATAAACTATGAATCCTGCAGTGACGTTGAAGGTTCTGCTGATGGGTACCCTGTGTCGTCATCATCTGCACAGCAACCTGTGGCCTTGGATGTAGATTTAGATGTCACAGTCAAAGAAGATGCCATGTCTAGATCTTGTAGTGATCTGGAAATCCCTCCCTGCCCCAAGCATACCTCAGTTTCTCAACAGCAATCTGCTCCTTCAAGTGGTGCAAGAAAGTGCAATATTATGATGTTGCAAAACAGTAGTCCCAAGGACAGACCTATTTTGGGTGCAGTTGCAGCAGCCCATTGGGAAAATGTTCATCTTGCTCAGTCCCCACCTCAGTTGTGGGATGGCAAAGGCGAACCAAATCTATCTCACAAATACAAGGAGGTGCTCTTCTTCTGTGCTCAAAACCTGCAACACTCCTGAAAATTTGTGATCTTTGAACCCCTGATGGTGATGGTACTTGGGAAGAAGGCTTTGGATTTTTGTGAAAAACTAAATCCAAAATCAAGTCTTTTGGCAACTCACTCACCTTTTAACTTACATGTTTTGTGAGAATGTGACTGATGTGGTGGGGTGGATTGGTGGAAACAGGATCAGAAAGTGAACTGGCATGGAACACCCTTTGAGGTGCGAGTTGATCGTGCTCTGGCCAACCAATCAGATGTGTCTCCCAGGTGCAGTGCTAACTTCTGATGACCCTCTTCATTTTGTTGATTTCCCCCTGTGCCTGAAAATTTCATGTCAACAAGATCCTCACTCAGCATGAAAAAGTCCTCATTTTAGTAATCCCATCACCCTGGAGACGTGACCCTGAGGCTTTCAAGGACTCAACTTCACATCTGAAATCTAACCATTCTATCTCTTCAAGAACTGATTTCTAATGGGGGTTTTGTTCTGCAAACAGGGCACTCTTTGGAGTCAACACAAATCCATTGGTACGAAGCAGCCTAGAGATGCGCTAGTAGTCTATATGTTGAATAGCCACATCTTGCAGACAAGGACTTGGTGTTAGAATTGGTGAAAGAAAACCTTTGCATTCAGATCACTTTTGTATGATAATAAAGGTTCTAGACACTGCTCTGCATATGCTGGGAGGGACAAGTCCTATGTGCATGCCATGCTGCCATGTCAAGTTTTGAGATCCTGGGGATTTGTGGCAGTGAGAACTAGTGAAGTGAGGATTGGTTCTGTGTGCTCAGCAGCTTCCTGCACATGATGGGGATGTGCTGTTGCTCTACGGAGCTCAACTGTTGCTCTCCTGAGCAATGGTAACAATTCCTACTATTGCTCATTTGACATTACAGTCATGTACGTGGTACCATCCACGCACAGCACACAATTTCAGTTTCTCAAGATGATCATTTCCGCAATTCGTCAAATGCTTGGGTATTGTCTTCTCTGTGATTAGATGATCAATAGCTTGATTTTGAACTTCAAAAACCCAACTCCATCTCAAAACAAACCAAAAACAAAAGCATCACCGTTTCTAGTGTTTCTAGTTTCAAAGTGATCTATGAATGAAAACGGGTACTTGTTATTCTTGATTAAATAGGCAAGTTGAACTATATAGCTTGAACATAGGTGTATCTAAATTCAGAAATGTGCAACAAACTCCATGCCGTGGAGGCTGGAGAAAACCAGAGATGCAAAAAAACATCAACAATTACATTACCAGCAAATATGAATTCTTTCTGTTGTTATTGAAACATTTCAAGGTTTCTTTTATTGATCACTTTTAAAATTTAAAAAAAAGTAAAATTTTGTGGGTGCAATCAAAGTAAAATGATCTACTCCAAGAGTAACCAATGCTTATTTTGCATGTTTTAAAATAATAAACTAGGTTAATGTTGAAAATGTGTGATGTGTTTCTTCAACAATGTTGGAAATATAACATCATAATAAATTAAGATAAATTTTAAATGAATCTATTGAGTATTGTAATAGCTTCTTGGCAGATTCGACACCTTTTTGTGCTGAATATTTAATAATTTATATATTTAAAAAATCAACAAACTTGAAGAAAATTATTATAATATTTGACAAAGGTATTATTTGACAATCATTTTGATTGTCAAGTTGCCGTATTTTCAAATAAAATATTAAAAGATATTTGCAAGATACTTAGTGCCAAAGAAATTTATTGCACTAAAGAAATTTTTGGCACTAAATTGTTAGTATTTTAAAATATTATTATTATTATTTTAAATGATTAATTACTACTAAAATTTGTTAGGCAAGTATGATATTTGGAATGAATCTAATGAATATAAAATATTCAAAAACACTTATTAAAGATTGAAGCAATGTTTTTAAAGCACATTTTAAATAGTGGAACCAAGTGTAAAAATTAAACAAACCAAACCAATACATGTTTGCCACATCAAACTATTGATCTATTTTGAGGACTATGTATATATGCATAATCTATATATATTGTACAACCTTTTCAGGTTTGGCAATAATTAAATTTTTTTTTGAAAATGTTTAAAAAGTTTTAAGGTGAGTTTGGAGAGTTTTATAAATGGTACATTCACACTTGATGTTAAGTCAATGTTAAATAAAAAATTAGGTGGCATCCTAGGTGGCACCCAATGTTTAAATGGTCGATAGCTTAATGTTAATTAAATATTAGTTTAAGGTTAAATTTTCATGGATAACCAAGTTCAAGTCCTAAATGGCTAGCATGGTGTTAGGGGACTCAACACTAGAGTCACTAACATCAAGTGTGAACACACCTTTAGTAATCTAAATTTAAGAAATCAAAAAACTTAAAAAATTAAGAACTTGTATATAGGCCCTAAGAATAATGAAATAGGTGCCTACATTTATATGCAACCCTATATTGATACCATATGTACATGTGTACACAATCTATCATCATTGTCGAATTATTATTTTTTGACATAATATTAGGTCAAATATTTTTATAATTTACTTTTTTTTATTGCCAAAGTGAAATCTGAAAAATAAAATAAAAAATAAAAAATTTTAAAGATTGAAAAAAAAAAATTTAATTGCATATAGGACCTAAGAACAATGAAATAGGTACCTACATTTATATGCAACCCTAATATTGATACCATATGTACATGTGTACACAATCTATCATCATTGTTGAATTATTATTTTTTTGACATAATATTACCACGTCGAAAAAATTCAATTATCTCAAATTAGTTTATCTTTAAATTTCAAAGATTGACAAAATTGTTGAGAAAAGGGAAATAAATGATTTTTTGCTCAAAAAAATTGTTTGATCAAGAAATCGTTACTTAAACTAGGATGGCAACCCACAAATTAATTTATGGGAAACAATGTTTGAAAAATTGGATTTTTGTTGCATCATACAAAATCACACTTATGGCCCTTTATTCATTCTTTTAATCAAAATTAAACATCGTGCCCTTGGCTTTATCTAAAATGGCACCATATCATGTTTAAATTTAGATTTAGATCTTGTCAAACTTTACAAAGCTGAATAAAATTATCAAGAGCTTTTTATGTGGGGGTTAAAGGTAAGAGATGTAGTTGAAAGCATTCTTGAAATGTGTGTGGGCCTAGCTCAACTTCCACCTCACCGAGACCCTCATTTCCAGAATGCCCTAACCCTAACCCTTATCCTACAAAAAGCACCCATTGCATTTGGCACATTAAAACCTTTTCTCTTCTTTTCTTCCTGCACATGGGCTCAATTGGGTTGGATGTACATCAAACCTCCTAAATGGATTGACAAATAGTCTTGCAATGTGGTGTCCCCAAAAGCCCTTCTAATGCTTGTTCAATTGCCCAAACCCTAATTCAAATTAATAAATAAAATGCACGTTTCTTGAAAATAATATAATTAGTGTCAAACTGGCCCAAGTACTATGGTAGATAGACTTGAAAGCAACTCCCACAAACCCTCCCTAAAACCCTAAACCCCCATCATCATCATTATCTCAAAGGAGACATTTCCCAAACCAACTCATGCATGATGAGTTTTGGCAAAGAATTTTTTTCTTTGATGAATTTTCACCACTTGGTGATCAAACAAAGAATCCATTGCAATTTATACAAAGGATTTTTATGAAAAAAAATGCACCAAAGTTGTCAGATTTCACGGATTTTTCTTTTGAACTTGCCAAGTTACCTTCACCACCAAAAGTTTACAGCTGTTCAGAGCGATGCCTCTTTTCTTCTCCCAACATCCTTATTTTCATGTTTCCCTTACCTCTCTATTCATAAACTTTCCTTGCTATTAACGATCGAAGCTCCAAGCTTCAGTCCCTCTTCTGTTTCAAGCTCTTTTTCTTTTCATAGAGCAATTCACTCATTCAATTCTTCTTCATTACAACTAGAGATGTGATTCTATGTGATTTCTTCTTTACAAGCAATTTGAGGGTTTTCTTATTTGGTTTTGACATCTTCAACAACAAAAATTTTGTTGCTTCCATTCATGATGTTCCATATGATGTCTTTTTTTCTTCTTTTTTTGTTTTTTTTCTCTTTATGCAAGTTTTAAGTAGATTTTTGTTTTACTACAAGTCTTACAGTTTTTTGTGTTCTTGATTTGTTTTGTTTTGCTCCAATTCAATTTCGTTTTCTTTTTACCTATTCTAGTTCTCTTACAATTTTCTTGCAATTTGACTTCTTGTTATTTTTCAACAATATTTGTTCAGACTTTCTGCTTCACTCCAAGTTTTCAGTTACTTGTGTTTCTCCTTTTCTAAATCCAAGTTTTAAAACTTCTTCTTTTTTTCTTTTTCTTTTAGTTTGTTGAAATTGAAGCCATTAAAGCTTGTTTTGCATTGTCATTTCATCCAAGTTGTTTTCTAAGTTCAGATATATTTAACATTGTGTTATGCAATTGAATTTAATGTAGTTTTCCAAATTCCAGTCTCCAAATAGCAAAATGAACTTTTACATGATGTTCAACTCTTTGGTTCTTCACCATTTCAGACTGTTGTATATCTATGATGTTTTATATAATAAAGACCTTCGCAATAAGATCAAAGCTAGGTCCACTACATGGTTTTTATAATTCCTCGTGACCTAGTACAATGATTCAAGGTGGATAGAACATTTTAAGGTAAGTAGGGACTTTGTGTTTCAATTGAGCAGGAAATTGAAAATTTTGATGCAAAAGAAAGACACATGGTATAGGTTGTTGCTCATGTAGAAATACATGTTGATTGTTCACTTTGCAAATTGGTTCATGGAGTTGAACACCTTCATTGTAGTGTGTGTTTGCAATTGGAAAATTGTCAATCCATTTGGTGTTGCGAAAGTTTGTGTATATAATCAATGTTGTGTGTGGAAATTGGATATGGTGGCCTGAAAGGGAAGATATGGCATAAGTTAGGATTGGTTTCTAAAACTTTTATGTTTTGCCATCTATCCATGGTGCTATCAACATAACTTAAATACACATTCAAAAATTGAATGGTCCATTTGCATGAAACTATTTCTTGCTCAAGTCCAAATCATTCTACATGCAATTACAAGTTGAGGTTGGTTATTGAAAGTGATTTAGAAACATGTCTATGGGGGTGATGAGCTTGATGAACGATGTTCGTATTTTTAAAGTTTCCAATTTGTACCGCAAGGCTCTAAATGGGGAGCTGTTGGGACCGCATCAAGGTCAAATCAAACCATACTTGCTTGGGGATAAAAGGTATTCACTCTTGCCTAGGCTCATGATTATTCACAAACAAGTTGTGGATGTTGTTTCATGAGTAGGAGTAATGAACATGAATGATGGTGAATGAGGTTGAGTGACCATGAAAAAATATTTTCAATAGATTCCATCCACATTAAAAAATATATTATTTGAAAGATTATGGTGACATGGATGGATATTCCTTGGCATAATAAAATATTTTTTCCATGTCACCAATGCATCCACATGGCCAAGCTAGGTGGCATTCAAATAGTTCTAAATTGCAGGAACTAAAATGGATTACATACCGGACATCTTGGAGATGAAGTCCAATGTTGAAAGTATAATGAAATCAAGAAGTCATATTGAATGAAGGCAATAAATTGGATGCACGCCTTGCAAATAAGGACCTAATTAACAATGGGACCAAAAAGCAAAACTTTTAGGGGGAATGAAGTGGTTTGGATCCAAGAATTATAAATGAAGACATCATGAGAATTGCGTCTACCTAATTTCTCATAGGAATTTAAAACAAGATTTGCAAATGGATTTTGTGGTTGTTCAGACATATGTAGTTGTTTAACCTTTGGAATCATTCTATCATTTGTAAACATTTTAAGGTCATTAGTCCCATGCAAGTAGTCTAATACAAATCCAAGAGCTTCCATGATAACAATAAATACATAACTGGATTGGACACCTACAAATATGTCATCAAACAAAGATGTTTACAATTGTGGATTATTTAATTGGGCATCTAGTTTAGTTTCTTTTATTAATTTGAAGTAAACAATCAAAGTAACATATTTTAAAGTGCATTCATTTGCAACATGTCACCATATCCATATCCATGACATTCTTGTTGAACGATGGTAAACTTGGACTTGTACCTATCAACTATACATATATTCAAAAAAAGCTTCTAAGGTCAAGGAATATCATGTCTTGCAGGACTTGGATTGGCATTTTTGTAGACATCTGCTAGTAGCACCTCCTTGAATTGCTCCAAGGGGATAATCCTAATCAATTGAATTATGAAGAATTCATGAACAAGATTGGGTTTTACATGGTCCAGTTCCATCGACCTACAAAGATTCAGAGAGGAAAAAAAACAAAATCCTTTAAATCTAACTTGATGTAGGAAACAAGAGAAGGTTCAAAAGCATACTTGTTGAGTTTTGTTATGGCAGTGAGGAACTCAACAAGCCCATGAGAGGTATCAAGGACTATGGAATCAACAAAGATGTGCCATGAGGGCTCATCATTGTGCAAACGGTTGATGTAAAGCAACTAAGCCTGTAACCTATGATTCCCATCCTAGATAAAAAAAACATGTGCCTGGAGAGAGACTTGCGGTCAGGATCGACAAGAAAGAAAGACTCAAATATCTCATTTTTAGACATCTAATGCTAATTCCAAAAAGACATGTGTTACTCTTGAAATTCTTTCTACCCCTTTTAATTGAAAGGTGAAACGTAAAAAACTTTCCTAATAGTTAGTCTAGAATGCATGTTCCATCTTGAGGACGTCAATTTTGAGAACAAGACAAACAATCGACATTGATATCATCTGGCACAAGGGAATAAACATTTGGGCTTTGTTCCTAGGCACCATCTTGTGCTTGTCAAGGACTTAAAAGCTGTTGAACTTAGTGTGGCTTTGAACAACTTGAATAGTCCCATCAAAGGACAAAAGTCTACATATGCCACCACTTGGGAAGTTTGCAAAAAAAATTAGAATGTTACAAATGCACAAAAAAAAACTATGAAAGGAATTTAGAATTGTGCAAACCAAAGTTGATCCCAATGCAAGCAATACTTGAGGTGTTTCCATAATCCTTGTGATGTAGATATCTCTACAAGATATGTTTTGCAAAAATAGACATAAGAAAGTTCAACATTTTTTCCCAAAAAAACCCCGAGTTTAGATCGTCAAGCTATGGAAAAAAAAAACCCTAATATCCAAAGTTCTCTTGGCGCTGAGAGATCTTCAATTGTAAGGGAAAAAAGGATCCAAGTTCTTTAAATTTTTTTGGCCAAACTTCTTTCAATGTCGAATGAAGTTTGGCCTCATCAACAAATGAAGAATCAAGTTTTAACTTGGTTCCACTTTTGGAGCTGAGCCAAAGCTTGGTTCTATTTTTTTAAAACAAGGATTGAATTTTAACTCGGTTCCACTTTTGGAGCCAAGTTAAATCTCGAAATGTTTTTAAAAAAACTTGGAGCTGACTTTAACTCAACTGCTTGAGCTCTTTTCAAGCTTATCTTGATGCTAAAAAAAACTCGACAAGAACAAAAAAAATAGAGTAGAGCTCTAGCTCGGCTCTAATTTCGAAGTTGAGTTCGAGCTCAACTCTTTTTTTTTGTTGCAGTCGAGTTTCTCTTAGCACCAAAAGAAGCTTAATTGCAACAAAAAAGAAAAGTTGAACTTTATTTAACTCTTATTTTTTTGGTATAGTTGAGCTTATCTCAATGCTGAAAGAAACTTGGTTGCAACAAAAAAAACATGAGGCGAACTTTATTTTAGCTTGGGTTTCAATGTTGAATTAAAACTCGATCGGCTTTTTTTTGGCTCAATCTTTCCGAACTTTTCTTAGTGCCAAGAGAAGCTTGAAAGGGGCCAAAAAAATTAGAGTTGAACTTTTGCTTGGCTTCGATTTCGGAATTGAGTTAGAGTTCAATTCCTTTTTTGTTCTTGCCAAGCTTCTTTCAGTGTTGAAAAAAGCTTGAAAATAGCAAATGAAACATTGAGCCAAACCCAAGCTTAGCTCCTTTTTTTTTCTTTTTTTTGGTTGATTTCACCATTGCCTTAGAATTTGAACTCAAGCTTGGATTTTCCTTTACATGAAAAATT
>Ga0116231_10002014_pt1 | contig 42421 bp, 27 predicted proteins | sample S1TSphgellanicum_2_FD_89695 | JGI IMG/M metagenome (GOLD analysis project Ga0116231, IMG submission 89695) | Host-associated microbial communities from peat moss isolated from Minnesota, USA - S1T2_Fd - Sphagnum magellanicum MG | ecosystem: Host-associated > Plants > Peat moss > Unclassified... | reverse complement strand
TCAGATTTGAATAATAAATTTCAGAGTTCAAATATTAATTTTTAGATTCATTATATGAACAATATACATACATACACATAATTAATATACACACAAATATATATTTATGATATATGTAATATATAGTAAATATAATTTTAATACATGCATAAAAATACACCCCTATGTCATCGTAGAATACGTTTAGGATGTGACTAATTTGATGACTATTGCAACTAATGGGACATATCAATATATTCATGGATGAAAATAAACTTAAAAGCCATCCAACTAATAGGATGAAGTTTTTAAAAATCATAGTTATAAAAATGACTAAAATAGTTGAAATTTGATCTTATAGTCGTAAATATTCCCAAACTTAATCACAAATAACTACAAGTTGCATGTAGTTGCAAACAAAATGGTTACATTTTGGTTGATTTCTACTAATGTGAGAGAGACAGAGAATTGTCGCTCTCTACCTTGAGCAACCACTCATCCCGTTCAAAATATAGCTTCGCTCTATCCTTCCAACTACTATGCCAAAACACTTTGCATCACAAATGCACCTTGGTCCCACTTGCACATCGATTTCTTATGTCTTTTCCTTCCAAAAATAGTCTAAGGGGCATCAATGTGCCCCTCTTTCAGCCATCACCAATTTCATTGAAGGTTTGGTTCACTTGGATTATGCATTGGATGGTCAAGATGAGATGGGATGAATGGTCAAATTCACTATTTTTGCCAAGTAATACACATAGTATTGAGGCTATACAATTCATAACAATGAAGCCCTAGGTTGGGGTTTTTAAGAAATCCACCTAATCCAATCCAATTGTTAAAAATAAAACCTTGCAGATTTATAGTTCACTTATAGAAATGACCCCCAACCAATGTTATTTTAAAGATGGATATTTTTAATACTTTGATGTACTCCTAAAAATAATATGCTTCAATGTAGATGGAGTTCCAAATAAATGAAATTTGTTTAATTAAAATCATTATTTGAAAGATCATTGAAGATTGTTTTTTATATTTTCATATTTGAATGTGTAATTTTTTGTTGAAAAATTCCATGTGAAAATAGTATTTCTTAATCCTTTTTTGAAAAATGTTGTTCCATTACAGGATTCTACAACTTGGAAATGTATTCCAAAAAACAATTGTATCATTCTTGTATGCATTAATTTTTGGACATAATGACACATTAAAATGTGAGCTACTATTAATTACACATTTTCATCATTAAACCTTCTCTAATTATTTATTATATCACATCAAACATTTGTCGCAATGAAAATTGTCAAAGTGTTACAGTTTTTTGTGTACATGGTACCTTGCAACCACCCTATTGTGGAATTTTTTTGAGACTTGCGACGAAATTACCAAGGGGTAAAATTGGTTTTGGTAAAATTATACCTTCAACAATCCAACTCTCACACTACTTATCATCACTCTTCACTCCCTCCTGCTTCCTCACATATTATTCATCATTCAAAAGAGTGAGGGCGGTCAACAAGCTTCAAGAAGAAGAATGACTATTATCAAGACCTAAACCTAAATTCTAGTGCCTTTCTAAAAGCCTATTTTGCCATATCCATACCCCCTTATTTGGTAAATTTAGCCGGCCCAGGCCAAAATAAGATAAACATGTTTTAACATAGTTCAACAATCCTCACCCCCAACCTTATCCTAACCATGCCACCCATCCCTAGAATTCCATTTTGGATAAAATCATCAGATTATCCTATCCCATGAACCTAAGTTAACCCCCAAAACTTCATTAGCCGACTTGCCTAGATACTTAACCAAAATTGGGTTGAGCTAATTGGGCCCAACACCTATCACAATATTTTTTTCTAGTGACCTTCTTTACCCTTGATATAGGACTAAGGTTTATCATCTTGTGGATCTCCTAGACATTAACCCCATGTTCACTTGTCCTTGAGCTTTTGGACTTTTTGGGAAAAGGGAGGGGGTTAAGGGAGGGGTCCATTAGCTATCTAAATTTCTTGCACTTTTTGACAAGATGAAGACATATCCATAATGTTCTCTTTCAATGATTTCATAACCTATTCATTTTACTCTTCCTAGCATTCATCGTCCATTGGTTCATTTAATGGAGTATCAATGGGCATAGCAATGAACATTTGAACCTTTGGAACCTATCTCAATCAAAAGAATTTCATTAACTTTGAACTTTTTTCCCTAGAGAATTGGAAGATTGGAATTAAGTGAATGAAGTAGCATAGAACCGCAACTTGGCCTTGACCATAATGTTCAATGAAACTCAAGTAAAATTCATCTTACCAAGCAAAAACGAGTCGAAGATCCTCCACAATAGACATTAATCACTAACATAATCTCAATCATAAGTAACTCTAGAATTCATTACAACACCTCGAGATAGATCTCTTGAACATAGACTTTGTAGTTGTCAAGGTAAAGGTTATGCTAGGGACAAAACTGGACAAGGTTTTTGATCCTAAAGCAAGTGTGACAACATCTATTCTTATATGTGTTGGGAATATAAACATACTGAAGTGAAGGCATTGACATGTTTCCATTCCTTCAGAAGGTACCTCAACCTCACTCACCATATAACACCCCACCTCATATTTGAGCTTGGGCCCAAACATCATCTAATGCACTATTGAGATGAAGAAGCCAAAAGACTCCTTGTTGCAAATGGAAACCAACACCTTAATAATAAACTTGTAATAAAGGCTAGCATTGGCAATGTTGTCCCAATTTCTATCCCTTCCTACAAGTGTACTCATTGGAGATGTTTGTCACAGATAGCACAACCATTGTTGCTATGACATCTTGCTAAAAGAAGTCCACCATCTTCTCAGCTTCTAGAACCTTTTGCATTTTGGATATGCCATTCAATTCTCGAATGGTTGTCAAGAACAAGCAATTCCACATCTGGATTGGATGTGGTGATCCACTTCAACAACACATCAATGAACCCCTTGGGCAGGCCATCCTCATGAGTGTTGAATTTTATTTTATCTTTCAAAAACTACAACATTGGTTCTTTTTCAAGGAGGGAGATGAGTGTATCATTGTAATTGTTCTTTTCCTTCATATCACTCCATTTTCTCTTGGTGTATGGACTTTTGTGTAAGACATGGGTCTCAAAAAGCCATGGCAGACCATTTGTCCACATCCTTGTTTTGACTATTTTAAATATAAAAAAGGACTCTTTAAACATCAAGAATTCACATCAAATCTATGATTTTTATGGTTGCAAGTATTATGGATTATTCACAAATAAAAAACTAATAATCCTAATTATTGTGTTGCCATGATGATTTTTCAAAGCTGTGAGGTACAATTTGAAGTAATGTCCACACTTCTTGTGACTCCTATTGTGTTTGAACCCTGGTTAACACTCCTACTTAAGGAGTTGCAATACTTGGAAGATACCCGACTGCAACTACATTGTGACAATCCTCATGCAATCACTCAAGAAAAATCCTGTTTTACATACATGTACAAAACATATTGTAATACACCATCACAATATATGCAAGCAGATCCAAGTTGGACAACTGACATGGTGTACATTGCAACCACAAAACAAGAGCCAGATATCTTGACCAAGCCACCAGGTTGAATTAAATTCCAGACTCTTGGAACTTACATAGGAAGGGCCGATCATGCTAACAAAAGTTGATATGCATATTAAGATTTTACTGCAGGAAAGAGAATGGAATTAGGAGTGAAAGATGGAGTCAACAAATGTCACACTTGATTCCAACTCCAAGATCAATCATTAATGTTAGTAGTTACCTTGATTGTGGAGAGACTACAAGTTTTACCATTCAGCCTCTGAGTAACTGAAAAGATACTAGAAGTACATCCGCGAGGTGTTATATCTCTAGTGGACTGTTCTCACTCAGGTTCCCATTATACCATCTGGTATCATTCTTCTAGTGGTATTTAGTGTTGTTGGCCATGGTGTTTTATTTACCTCTTTCTTTACTTCACATTCCTTGCAAAACAGTAAAGCTTGAAGTTGAGAGCACATTTGTCTTCATTTACTCCCGTCACCCTGCCACACATCCCCAGTTGAAAAATGTCCCATTTTGGGCATCAATCCTGTCTAGGACTTCAAGCTTCCCTGTGAGCAACCAACTCTTTAAATTCTAATTGAACTCACCCATCCCACACCCATGGTTTAACCAACATAAAAGTCCTGTTACCAGACATGCAACACCTAACTCACCCCCTTGATAGGCACATCACACATCAGATATATATCTATGAGATTGCACAGGAAATTCAATAACAACACTTCAAAGGTAACCATTATGTCAGTTCCAGCAAGACCAAAACTAAAAGAACAAAGAATGAGTGAGTTCATAACCTTATGAGTCACTCACAAAAGTGTCAGACCATCATGATCATCATGAATAGCAACAATGAGCTGCCATGACCTCCCCATGACTTCATCAGCTCTGAATGATCGGTATAGATAAGTATATAATAATCTGTCCAAAATGTGAAGTGAATTAGCATACAAACATCTGCATCCTGGATTCCTGCCTGTCACATTTCTGTAAGGACAAGAAGACTCGGTCATGATACTATAGATCACAAGAGACATGACCACAGTACTACACAGGCATCTTAAGAGCCCGATAAGTAGAGGGTGTCCAGTCATCATGTCTGCACTTCAGACATCTTAATATTTCCTCCTAGTTTTGGTGATCAGAAAATGTTTCAAGCACCTCTAAACAGGGACGAATCTCCTACTGAACTGAAGGAGAAAAAGAATCAACTCTTGAGCCAGTTATCCACCCACTGAACATTTTGGTATCAAGACTACACCTTGTGGTTCCCACTCCTTACATAGGAGACTTAATGTGAGGTCATCTCTGGAAAGAAAACTGATCCTACACTAGTGCCAACTCCATCACTTCATAAACTTGACAACATCATGAGCAATCTGGTCCAAAAATGACACAAACCCCATGCCTATTGCTACACCACTACCATCCACATCTTGCTCCTCTATCAAATACCGCTCAAAGGGCTCTGCGTTATCATATCCTCCCCTTATCATCAGGAGCTTAGGAGTGATATTTCTCTCCTGCTTCAACTTGTTGATCATCCCCCGCAATGCACCTGCACAAATGCACAGTGCATAACTGTTACTGTCCTTCACTAGAGGAGCATTTCATCAGGCAGGCTCTTAGATATTCCCTGAAAATATTAGAACATCAGAGACAGTCATGGTGCATTTTTCAATGTTCTTTTCAAGTGAATTAGGCTACAATTTTGACCTCCCTATATAGACAAGACTTATAAACAGAGGGGATTAAATCTCTTTGAGAAAACACATTTCATTCTTTATGTTCACACAGGAGAAAATTTCCATCCTGCAAATACCCTGATATGGAACCCTCACATGCAAATTTATAAATATCATGATCAGTGGGCCTATACATGCTCACAAAATTTCCTAGCATATCTATATGAGTGTCTTCTCACATGAAGGAATTCAATATCAGGATCTCAATGAGATAGTCTATGCAAATCACTTACAGTTCTGAGGTGGTGGAAATGGCAGAGATGGATCTGCAGTTGGCGCATAATACACAATGAGGGATGTAAATGCATCAAGGAAGAAGATGGGACTGCCACTAGTGATGAGTGCTGCCCGACTAAGAGAGTGGCGAGGGTAGGCTTGCTTATCTGGTGTCTCATATGATGACAAAACTGGATACACAGCCCGTAGCAGATACGAGGGCTCCAATGCACTGGATCCCCAAAGCAAAATGCACACCTCTATGTCATTCCACATGCAAAATGCCTCTGGCCACCCACCATCAAATATGGTTGACAGACAAGAATGCATAGAGAAGATGGTCAACATAGCTAGACCTAACTTGGTACCACCCAAACCTATTTACTGTATTTTTCCTCACCATGCATGTTTATACCTGAAAAGACATTGAAGATATATCCGGTGATCTGGATGAACCCCCTCCTCATGGCTCCTGAGAAGGGAGCTTCGCAATAGTGCAAATACATGTCTGGGAAGGGCCTGTAATGGTTGGCACTTGGAGAATGTGGCATCCACTCGATTGCTGTTGTCAGGTTGCCCAAACTGCGCAAGCTTGTTGTACTCATTGTATTGTGCAGTAAGAATGACTAGCCAGTCATGTAATAGTGCACGTGCCTCTTTTACACCATCTTCCAATGATGCCTGTATAATCTGCTTCACAGCAGACAACCAAATTACAGAAAGACATCTTCTGTCAGACCTTAAAACACACTATTGCAGGCTCCAGCATCACTAGATGTCCTAAACCCCTTTAAAGCCAGCAGGTTGGCCTAGCAAAATTTGAGTAATGCTCAGAATGTTTTATAGAGTGAACTGTAGATTTTATAGCAAATGTCAGTAACATGGCATTACCTTGTGTGTGAGGACTGTAAGAATGACCTCCGGTTCTACACTCTCATACAGCTCTGCATAGTTGGCAGCTACACCAATCTGAAGTGTTCGTATTCTTAGACGCCTCTTCAGAGTGTACCCTTGTCTGCAATCAAATATCAACATTTTGCTGTTTTGTTGGATTGCAGCTGCAAGGTGATGTCATGGTGTAAATCACAGTGGCTCACTGACACAATTGTATGATTGCTGACATTTAGCCTGGAAAATCAGCATATTACCAGCAACAAACTTAACTTTTCCCTGATCAATACCTGGAACTTACAGCCGAGTTATTGCGGTGATTCCTGCTAGTCGTTAAGGGTCTGGCATCGTCATTATGAGGAACCAAGATTGAATACTGAAATGCAAGTTGCACTACTGGTGGACTATCTTGATTCCTGCAAGAGCACACTTCAATGTCAATAGATTATCATTGTGCAGGACTACATGCATCACTGTGGAGGAAAAAAGTCTTCGTTCCTAAATTAGATAAAGGGTACAACATGGTCAAAAGACAACAGTTGCACACTACCACAGCAAATAAGGAATTAAAAAGTAGAATTTCCTACAAGAATTCAGGGTTTATATGTCAGCCTCATTTTGGAGTTGAAAATATGACCACACCTGGTGAAGCCATTTGAGTTGGAAAACTCAAAATCAAAAGCATATGTTGCATACTGATCGCAGCATATAATGTGCTGGACATTCTCATATTGAGGATCTGGGAAGTAGTGGCCATACTGCACCCATAAGCCTCCACATTTTAAGTTACAACACAAAGCTAAGACACGAGCAATCAGAAGCACCTCATAACATCTGTTTGCATCTGCAAAATAGCACTGAGACGGACAAGAACCTACCCCACGAGCAGATTTGAACTCTGGAGAGGTTCGAATACGTAGCACACATCCAAATGCATAAGGTCGACTCAGCATACGATATCTGCAGATGTAAAACTCCAACCTTGTGAAACAAACACATGATGTAATTCACAGCATTTGAGAACATACAACAAGAATGGTACAGATGTACAGACCTGCCTCAGTACAATGACCTCTTCCTGGAGTACAATCCTTAAAGTACACAATATTCAATTTATGTAATTGAGACAACATATGCACAACTAGGATTGTCATGAGAAAATGCTTGCTGGAAGTCAACATACAGGTCTTGCGGAAGAGTTGCTTCATCAGTATTAGAGTACAGAATAAGGCTACCCCCACTTTCAATGCTCAAGTACTTGAGTGATGCCAAGTCTGTGTACTCATTTGTGATTATAAACAGATCCACACAAACGCCTGATTCTGCTGCATTTGCAGCCTGTGCCATGCCACATACCCCTCAACCAGAATAAGCAGGGCAAACAATATAAAGCACAATCTTTATCTTCAACATCTTCAGTATAACAGTGCCTCTTCACAACCTATGTACTAGCTTTGGTCAGACACCATCGAAGGTACCAGTGTGACCCACCAGGTCTTTGTAAAATGGTGTTTGCTCTGGAAGCAAAGCCTTGTCTGCATCTATCCTTTTGCTAGCATACTGCTCTCCATAACGTCTTGTGTCCAACTGCCCAGCACCATAGTCAGGTGGACCTGACAGGAATGCAAATACCCGTGCTGCAAGATGACCCACCAAAAATTGTCAAAAAGTGCAGCATGTAGACATCTAGAGATGCATGATTTTACATTTAAAAAACATTTGCAAGACACAAGGAAGCTGAAGATCCATGCTATAACATTATTTATAGCAAATATCTGCATGTAGGTATTATAGGTATGTCCAGATGTGGCTCAAATGCAAGCACAAACTTTTGGCACGGTTTCATACCCATAGCAAATGTTACACCATGCTCAGTCCCCAGGTACTTGATAAGGGCATCCATGGCTACACCAAATCCACGTCCACCCATGGTAACTCCCTCTATGCCTTGTCCAGCTGCAGTAGCTCGCTCCCATGAGCTTGTTGGTTTCAAAGTTTCAAGAGCTGCTGCAATGTGCTCCTTATTGCTCTCCACCTTGCTCCAGTAACACAACATTCATTCATGAGTTCCAGAAAGTTGAACACAAGGCTCATACAGACCACCAACTTCAACTGCATGCTACATAAGATACACAGGATATAGCATCTGAGAATGCAAATGACCATCTAGAATCAGAATAGAAAGATGAGGTGCAACTTACAGGAGCAAGAAATGAAGACAGTGGCATAGCCATCTCCAAATCAACAGGAATGCGCCCATCCATATCAGCTGGGATCATGATGTGCTTCACCACAGGAATGGGCCCTTGGACATCATAGAGCCCTATTTTGTGACAGAAGGTCACAAGTCCAAAGAGTGACCCAGGACCAATTGCTGCACATGGCATTGACTAATATCCAATCAACAACTCTCATTCAGATTTTCAAGGCTTAGGGGATGAGAAACACATGCACTAGGGTGTCTAGACAGTCATCAATAGATAGCTTGCGCTTGTCATACTCAAAACTCAGACCTCCAAAGAGGATTGTCACATTCTTAGACCCTACACAAGTGAAGGACTTATCTGACATCTAGTTAGGGTCAATTATGACCTAAATAAAGCATTATCATTCCTCAATGGATCGTTGTGCAGCAAAGGTTCAAGAAGAAAACCTTCAAGTGCAGCAAGTAGAGAGCTCTTCACAAGCTCCAGAAACTCCTCCGAAGCTGTAGAACGTCCAGATCAAAATGACGTTAGGGCGTCGTACACACCGTCAGCATTAAGTGGTCGACAAGTAACGCAATAACAACATCTCACCGAGGACACGCTTTGAGCACGATGATCGAATCCCTTAAGAACTACAGCAGCTAGAAGTGGTCAAACCCTAAAACTGAAAAGAAAGGTCACACACCAGATAGGTCCACTGCTGCAACAAATACCGGTCTTGCCTGGAAGTCTTCATCTTCTGGATTTAGCAGCTCCTCTGTTTAACAAGAAGATTGTTAGTGAGGGATGTTTTGCACTCAGTCTGGAGACAAACTTGCAGCACGCCCCTGACACCGTGATGACAACTCGAGGAACACAGATGTTCAATTGCAGAAACAGAACAAGAAACTTGCAGCAGTTCTAGAATGCTTGGAGGAGAAGAAGGTACACACCATCCATCTCGAAGTCGATGAAGGAGGATAGCAGCTCCGGAGCCTGAGAAGACCGGTACCGTGCAGATGTGTCGTCGGAGAAGCCATTGAGGTTACCACAGAGGGCACAGGTCCAGGCCCACTTGTCGACGTCGCAGACGTAGTTGATGTACGCCCAGCAGCTATCGCATCGCGGCAGCAGCTGAGCATTCCCGCCGTGCTCCGGAGCTCGGCCGTGCTCGTCCACTGCCGCAAAAGGCACCACTGTAGCGCCCCATGGCACGCCGCAAGATTCTTGTACGTCCAGATCTACTGGACATCTCGAGACCGTGAACCTGACAGCCATGCCTGCTTCTCTTCTACGGCTTCAGGTTCTTCTTCTCTTTCTCCTTCTTCTTCCTCTTCTTGTTCTTGTCTTCCTTCTAATTCTGTACTCTATTGATCAAGGTCAAGATTTTTTTGATTCTTAAGATTCCTCTACTCCTGCTCCTGCTTCTCATCGCTTCTTGTTGATAAGCTACCAGTATTTGCTCCTCCATTTTCCGGGCGATCTCTCGCTCTCCCTCTCGCTCGCGCGCAAGTTCGATCGCAATCCCTTCGCCCCTTCCCTTGCTCTACAGAGCGCTTCCCTTCTTGTGTAGGAGTAGCCTATTGGTTAGGACGCATGCCCGTGCCGCATTGCAAATCGGTCGTGGGTTCAAATCACTGCAGGCCGGATACTGGTGCCAACTTCATGACCCCCGGGTATGCTCGTATGTTGTCCTTGTCATCCCGACGTATTTGGGGCGTTCATTCTGTTGACATCATGGGTACGTGTAAAAATGACCATTGGCGATGGGTATGTGTAAGTCTTTAATCATCTAGTCTTTTCATCGGTTATTTATTAGGGTCATTGACTGATAATATGTGTTTAATCATTTATCATCTAGCTTTTCACAGAAAATGACCATCATATATGTCAAGCCCTTAATTCTCTACTCTTTTCATTACTTACTTATTAGGGCTATGAAAACATAATATATGTTTAAACCATAATTCATCTATTTTTCATAGAAAAAGATCATTTTGGTTATGTAAAATCTTTGCTCTTTTCATACCCTAATTTAAGCATTAATCATTTGTTGAGGTTATTAATTGATTATAGGTGTTTAATAGTTAACTTTCTCTCTTTTTATATAAAATGACCATTGGTTATGTAAGATATTCAATCCTTTGCACATTTCATAGTCCAACTTGAGCATCAATAATTTGTTAAGGTTATTAACTGATAATATGTGTTTAATTGTCAATCATTTATCTTTTCATAGAATATCACAATTGGGCATATAAAATCTTTTATCCTTGAAAATTTTCATACCCCAATTTGAGGATCCATTACTTATTGAAGCTATTAATTCATAGTAATATGTAATTAACCATTAATCATTTTTTTTTATAACCGAATTTGGGTTTCAACATGAAATATTAATTCGGTTGTTTATTGAAAAAAATTAATTTAATATCTCGACATATATCATTCCATAAAACAATTTGTATGTCAATTTTGACTTTTACATGGGATTATTTATAAAACTTTTTTTCATCAAATCCATATTTTCATTTTTTTTAAATACCCAAATTTAGATGTTAATGTTATTCATTGATTAAGGGTTTTCTTTTTCTATTTTTATGGTTTTCAAAACACATGGTACATGGACAATTTTAAATTAATAATTTTCATACGAGGGTCAAGTTTTTCAAAAGATCAATTTACATATTAAAAACCTTAGTTTTTCAATAGATTTCATTCTTGTCTATGTGGATTTCTTCAAGTCTCCAAATATTGGAAATTGAATATTTTTGTTTCTTAAGTGGCATATAAGATGTCGAATCAATTTTTAGTAATCATTAGAAAATGAACTATAACTTTTCATTATTTAATGTATACTAATTTTTTAATGGTTTCACTACTAATGATTTACATTATTATTTTTTAAATGAAATAAACTCAAGTTTATGAAAGTTTGGACTTCTAAATTAGCTTTAAACCAATATATGTGTACAAGATTTAGCATTCACAAATCACATTACATAATATAATAATTGATCTTGATTAATCAAATAAATTATTAATACAAGTGGTTTTTAATTTAATAATCTCTTAATTTTATAATCATAATTTTCATGTGTGAGTTTAAGCACAATGTAAAAAGTTAATCAAAACTAAGTCCAAATGTTTTTGAAGATCGGATTTTATTGCATTTGATTTTATTTAGTTTTCATATTTGGCTAAAACTTGTAAAAAGATGATAATGTTAACTTCAAAAGTTTAATTTACATGTTTATGAATTTTCAAAGAATATGTAATTTAATATATTTGTAAAATTATTGTTTTTCAAATAAATCAAATGTTTCAAGTTCATTTTCTAAATACCTATTAACATGCAACTTTGATACATGAATGTTTTTCACAAAATCAAACAACGCATGACTTAAAACAAACATGCAAGTTTAATGGTGACAACATAAATTATTTTTCCTCTTTAACTTTCAATGAAATTATTTTCATGTTAAATGTGAGCCATGGATTACAATTCAACAAGTTGTTAAGTTTTTGTTCCATAATTTTCCTTAATAATAATGATTTGAATCCTTATAACTTTTTAAGTAGTAATTATTAATAGTTCAATTAACCTTTGGATATTTTCAAACACAGAAATTTTTTTTATTTAAATTGATGTAGCATTTAATTAATTTTAGAACCTAATAAACTTTCCAGAGTGCATTATCATTTTTATGTTGTAAAGAGGTGAAAAGGGATGTAGAATTAGAAGTGGTTTTATTGATATATTGGGATTACAAGTCCATAATTAACATTAACATTTCGCCATGACAATATTAAATTAATTTTGTAGAATTATTTTCAGGCATTAATGATGTACTTATAAGAATTCTAGGATGTAGTCCTAATACATCTTTATTTAATCTTCATTTCTATCAAGCTCATAAATAGAATAGAAATCGAATTTAAATACTAACATTTTCACCTGAGTAGCTTCAAATGAATTATAATTTTGTAAATGATTTTAAAAGGATAAATCATAACTACAAAGAATCCAGAATGCGACGAATGATGTGAGCTAGGTATTCGGTTCGATGCTTCATGAAAAGGGGGTTGATTGGGCTTCATACCCAACAATAATGGCCATCACCAGGAACTCAAGTTTGACAAAAAATACCAACATTATCTTCACACTAACACTCTTCAAACCTTCCTCGCACAGCTTAACAAATAGGAAAAAAATTTAAATAGATTGTTAAGGCATGTGGGTTAGGAGACAATCGACAATCCCATATCGAACGATTAATTCAAAGCACACCACTTTTCTAGACGGTTCTTTTTCGTGCAACCATTCATAAACATTCACGTCAAGCAATGCTTCTTCAAACTTTTTTTTTCTACTAGCACAATTGGAGGATTTGAAGGCATAGTAGCATCATCTGCCATGATTGAATTTTCTCCTACATCAACAAAAACCAAAAGGTAGCTAAAACAATATGGTACTTACATTCGAAACATATCAATGCCTTTATGTTAAAAATTAAGCTAGGTGTAATGTGTGGGAGTGATAATGGAACTTCATGAAAACCCAAACATCCTAATTATAATGGATTTGTGAAACCTTAATTTCAACGATGGATTTATAAGTACATGGAGTAATCATGTAATACATGATTAATAAGTACACAATAAGGAAAAACTAAGGGATATTAAAAGAGTAAATGGTACACGAAAATGTTACTACTACCATTAAGTTGATTTAATCAAATGGGAATTCAAGAATGTTTACGTATTATTTCTGGTAATTATCCTAACAACTAGTTACTTGAAATAATTAGGATGAAGAAATAGGATGTTAAAATCGAATGAATGTAATTGACTATGATCGAGTTCAAAAACCCCATCAAGATGTCCAAGATCGAAAAAAGGATGAATCCTCTAATTCCATTGATCATGAGGATTATCATCCTATTTGATTGGAAGATGAAACCCTATTAATGTTTCATTGGGCATAGGAATTTTCATCTTAAATTCCATTAGAGAACAAACCATTCTCAATTCTCATTGGCTCATGAAGGATGAGAAGGCCATTGATTGGAGGGAAGGATTTTCACAACTTCCATTGGACAAGGAGAACAAGCTCAAGGAAAGATCATGGAAAGCTTGGGTGAGTGGAATTTTTTTTTATTTTGTGTTTTTTTTGGAAGAGGAGGATGACTGTGTGAAAGGAGAACTAATTGTTATGTGTGAAGAAATGTTGTTCGTGGAAACAAATGTGTACAAACAAAAAAGCATGAAAGGAAGTTATGTGTAACAAATAGTTGTAATGGAGTTCATGAAATGATTTCCATGAACAAGCCTTTGGATTATTTATTAAAATATTTTTTTCTCATAGATCCACCGTTGGATTTGTTTCAAATTTCAAAACGTTTTAGTTTTAAAAGTGTAAAATGTTCTCTCAAAATTTCAACATCATCAGGGTTGATACAATGGAACTACACTTGTCGAAAATAGAGCGGGTTGAAGTTGTTTTTTTTTCTCAAATCTAATCAAAATAACTTTTAATTTTAAAACATAATTTTTTATTTTAAAAATAAAAACTTATAAGTTTTTGTAACATTATTTCCCTAAATATTAGCAATATTGTCGCACGGATAACATCAAAAATTATGAAATTTGTCAATGGATTTTATCATTAAACAATTACAAAAGTAAAAAATTTCGAACATTTTTTTAAAAACAATTTATGATTTGAATTGATTGTTTAAGTTTTGATTCATTCTAAAACTATAGACATATTTATGTAAACTAATTTTGATCTTTAAATGTTATCTTGATAATGCAAAGGTTTTAATAAGATTATCATCAATTTTAATTTATTTCAAAAAAAATTAAAATTCAATTATCCATGGTCATTTTTTTACCATTTGATTATTTTAGTTTCAAAGTTCATTACATGATTTCATTTAAAGGTAAAGTTTTTTACAACAAAATCTTATAATTTTTTTTAAAAAATTAGTGAATAATTAAATATTCATGATTCCTTGATATGTTACGACTTGAAACAAATAATTATGTCTATTATATTTAATAAGTTTTACATTATTCACAATTTCAATAAAAAAACCACCAATCCAAAAATGGGGCAAAGTTCACTCACCTAAATCATTATCAAACTTTTAAAACGAAATAAATTTAAAACAACCTTTCCATTTCACTTTATTTAAAGTTATGTCATTATAAAGTCACTATGTAATCATCATATTTCATTTTTAGTTAACATAATTCACTATAATAAATAATTTTTTTATAATGTTATTGATTTAAATATTTTAGGTCATTATATGATATTATATCTTAATTTATTTTTAAATATTTTACCCTATGTTTTTTTTAATTATTTTTGGTTATTTCACACTTGATTATTACACCCTAAATTATTACAAGTTATTTATAATTATTATAAGTTAATTAATTCATTGTGAATTATTATAGGCTATTCCACTTTTATTTATTTTAGATTATTTATTGTAGGTTTTTTGTGTTTTCACATTTGTTCATTTTCTCAATTAATCACTTTTATTTCCAGTGATGTTATAACTGTAATGAATCATCGATTCATAATATTTTAGATTGTAGCATTTTTGTTAAATCCTTGTTAGTATTAGATGGCGTCATTATTGAACATTTAACACACAAACCTAATGCAAACCATCCTAAAATGTCAAACATATGAAGTTATATTATCATGGATGTTTTCTTTAATGTTTGATAAGGCCATCAATGCATTTTGTTGTTCCACCTCAAATAAAATTTTCTTAAGAAAGTTACATTTATATGTTACCATGAATTAAATGGTGTAACATTATAGGACCTATACCAAATGTACATGGAACTATCCAAAGTTATAAAAATTATATGAGATAATAGTTAAGGTGTATGAATAAATTTGTAATAAGTATTTTCACAAGTTATTCAACATGGATAGTTATGTCATTTATTTTGAATTCCAAATAAAATGAGAAAATCTTCAAGCATTGTAACTAAGATGATGATGAGTAAATTTTTTAACATTATAAGATATATAACTAGGATATTGACCATAAAAAAAAAAATTACCACTAATGGATAATCAACAAGTGTAAATGATGGGTTTGATTGATTAACAATTGATGAGTTGAAAGGTTATGGAATAATTTGAAGAACAAGTCTGTGAACTTCTAATGAATTATTTATTTTTCTTAAATTTATTATTAATTTGTTTCAAACTTCAAACATTACTAATGTAAGAGTTGAAGAATGTCCTCACAAAGTTTTAGTATTGTCCAAACATCTATAAAGGAAATGTTCATGTTAAAAATAGAAGGGGTTTAGGGTTGTTTTTCCCCAATGTTGTCAAAATAGTTCTCGAATTTAGCAACATGTTTTATGACTACAAAAATAAAACCTTATGAATTTTTGTATGAATGTTGCATTCAAATTTGACCTTACAACAACTTTATGCATGTTAGGTTTTTTAGTTTATATGAAATTGTTGCAACAATTTAAACAAAGGAGGTTTAAATATTAATAAATGATGAACTTCCAACTAAGCGTTAACAAAATATTTGTTCATACCTTGCCATGGTAAGTTACGATTCTCTCAATATGTTTTAGTAATAACTAAATGGACACACAATGCAATAAATTCCTTCATGTGATTCATTACATATCATCAAACCATGTTTTAATTTGTTAGAACAGAACTACATGATAGTTTTGTTCTCAAACAAATTTTGTGATTTTACATGATCGCAAGTTGAAGGTGTGCAAAAATCATCACATTTATGGTGTGTTTGCTAGGAGGTGGAAATCACCCCCACCAATGGTTAATTCATTATCAATGACTAACCCACCTCTTCATGTGTTGAATCCACCACCACATCATAATTCAATGATAGATCCCATGATGTTGCCAAAGGGGTTGCCCATCATCAGCCCATAAAGCCTTATGTCGTTTACCATGTTGGTAAATTTATTTAAATTTTCAAAAACTTGAAATGAAAATCCATATGCCCATGTAAAATGGTTTGTGAAAGTGCTCAATACAAACTTGGTCTTAAACCCCAACTACTGTTTAATCTAGTTCGCTACGACTTTAGATGTTTCTATTTACATTTGGTATAAATCACATAATGCTAAACTTTTGCCTCATGGCAAGAACTGCAAGTGACTTTCGTAAAACAATTCTGCCCTAAAATGGGACAACAAAATGCCCTAATGATCTTGTCAAATATCATACAAGGTGTTGATGAAGATGTCATCTTTTATGTTCAACATTTTAGAATGGTTTGCATTAAATTTGTGAACCAAATGTTTGTCAATGACATCATTAGACATTATTTCATTTAGGGATTCAATAAAAATTTACCATTCAAAATATTTCAAATCGTCGCCCCACTAATGATGTCATCACTACAATATTATAGATAGAAGTCATAGACCGAAAAAATGAATGTACTTGGAGGCATGAAGAAAATCTAATCCTTGAATTCATTCCATTATATTATCGACTTATGGAATCTCAATTGAAATTTCATCCTAAACCGTTAGTCATAAGATTTTCAATCTAACCTATCCCAACACTAATGCCTATACCAATTGTGCCCTCACCAAAATTTAATATTACCAACCCACTTCTAATGGGTACCTGATTTGAAGATTTATAATCAAAGCTAAAGGAGACTAATGAAAGATTCAAAGGTGAAATTATGAAAGCCTTAGAGGCCATCAACGAACAAATGTTTTGTTTTGTTAAAAACCAAGATCCTAACATGAAACAACCATCATATGAATCAAACATGCATTCCTCTAAAATGTGGTGTATGACATGTAGGTAAATTAATCACATAGCCCAATTATGCACAATGAGAATCCAAACTCAAGTCCCACCTTGTAAGCCACCTCATCAATGTAATCAACATATGAACCCACCTTAAGGTAATTCACAAATTAAGCAAAGATTCCGTGCATATCACATTTGTATGGGTAAACATGTTTTTGGCACATGTTAGGTGGAATTGGGTATCAAATGTTCTAATTGTGGTGGCAATCATCCTATAAATCATTGTCACAACATGTATAAGGTCATACCATTGAACCTGCCTTTATAAAACAATTAATAACAAACTAGGAATAGTGTACAAGGTGTTAGGCTTAATGTGCCTCCTAGGGATTTCAACCCTCCGAGTCTATTCTATGATCCTCAAAACCATAAACAAATTCATCATCCTCCCATGGATGTTCAAACTAAATAAGGTATGATTGATTTGCCACCATTGCAAAATCATGGACAAAATCATAATATGGGGTTAACATAATCATATCTAAACACTTAAGATGTTAAGTTATTAGATCCTAATCAAGTGAATCCATCAATTATGAATTGAAAATACATTATTCAATAATTTAACATGGTTCAAACCTCAAAAATAAAAAAGGACAAGGGTAAAATAACATTAATGCCTCTAACCTTAATAGTTAGTACTAAAGCTAAAACCATAGCCATGCCTTTTCTAGAAAAATCTTCTGATACACCATTTGAAGATTCTCCTTGTTTTTTTGAATTTGATGAGGTGCTGAAAGGCAAGGAAAAATGTTAAGAAGGTTTAAGGCCAAAAGCAATGAACCTTCATCTCTAGAATTTTATGATGATAAGGTTTTCCAATTTGTAAAATATGAAAAGTTGGGGAATAAAATGACACCCTTACCAAGGGTTAATCATGTACAAAGTCATAAACTAGTCGAACCTTATGACCTTTGGGCTGACTTGTGCAACACCAAAGCCAACTTCCCCATTGCATAACTCATCCAAATGGCTCCTTCCATTAGGAAAAGATATTTAAGGAAGGAACTACAACAATTAGAAAATTTACAACAACTAGGAAATCTACAAAAGTGGAAATCATTTCCGAATTTAAAGCTTCCACTTCCTTTGATGTTGGTCTTATTGAACTTGAAGTTCGAATTATGGACAAAATCATCCCCAATGCACTAGTGGATGGAGGAAGTGGATTAAATATCATGTTTTTATCCACCATGGAAAAATTAGGTTTCAAAGTCACTAGTCCATCACCCAATGTGGTTAATCTTACAGATCAAAGTGGCCATATCCCAAATGGTCAAATTGCAAATTATAAGGTAATTTTTGGGTAAAACTTGGTTGCGATTAGCTAAGGCTACAACAAATTAGTCTCTAAATAATCTTAGGATCATTTTTGGTCCCTGACCAATCGTATAATGTGACCATCAAACCTAAAAGGTCATTGGTTTTTAGTTTGATGCAAAAAAAGAAGGTCATATCCAATAATGATAACAATGGAAATTCCAAACCCAAGGTCTCATCAATAAGTTACGTCCAACCTTCATACAATGAAATCCCACAAAAAATGGACATTATTTTTTTGAAACGTATGGGCCCTAGGTTGTATTATTAGACATATGACACTAAATTCACCACATTGTTGGCAAATCATCCAAATTCTAACTATAAAACTTCAATTAATTACATTGTCATTTTTTCATTGAAGAATCTTATGAGCCTTTTATAGATCTTGCCACTTTGGTCGATGACATTACCTAGGAAAATGTATGCCATCTGGAAACTAATAGCATTCAAATTAAGGATCTTGAAACTTTGATGGAAAAATAAAAACATCTTACTATATCCTTTGCATTTTAAACAAACATCTTTTAATATCAAGGTTCGTTATAACCTTCCTATCTACCCACCTATACCAAATGATTGGTATCATGGTCCTAATGACCCCATTCATGTGCATGAAATAGATTAAAAGAAGTAAATGTTTCATATATAGGTGAAGAACCTCAATTCAAAATCGATTCATAATTGTCTAAGGAGGAAACCAAACAATATAAGGACCTTATGAAGGAATATTGTGATATTTTTGCTTGGTCGTATAAAGACTTCAAAGGTATTCCACCATCAATTATTCAACACACCATTCCCCTTATCCCACGTACTAGGCTAATTTGTCAAAAGGAATGCCATATGAACCTTCGATTACAATTGGTGGTCAAGGTAAAATTCAAAAAATTACTAGAAGCTGGTTTTATTAAGCCAATAAAAATTACCAATTAAGTTTTTCCTATGGTGTTGATAAAGAAAAAAAATGAAAAACTATGAATGTGCATCAATTATTGAGCCATATACAAAAACACTCAATAAACCACTTCCTTCTTCCATTTGTCAATACCATATTGGATGAAATGGTAGGTCATGAACTATCCACCTTCATGGATGGATATTTGGGATACAACCAAGTGTCTCTAGCTCCAAAAGATTATCACAAGGCAAGTTTACCACCCCATGGGACACATTTATTTATGTAGTAATGGGCTTTGGTTTGTGTAATGCACTAACTACATTCTAAAGGGTTATAACCAGGCCTCCTTAAGTTTGGAAATCGCACGAATGTACGATTCCGATGTTTTTTCGAGCACCTGCTGCTCCTAAAGGCGTGCAATTCGTGAACTAGTATATTAACTATGGATTAAGGTTCTCCCCAATCTTATTATTAACCACTGCTACTGGAGATAATAAGAGGCAATTAGTCTTCTTCTACAACTAATAACAACTAATAATCAGCAACGAAAGAGGAAGAAGACAAGACAACGAGGTGCTAATTCCCTTCTTGGAGTGCCATCTCGTTGAAGGTTTGTCGCAACTTCTCAAGCTGCCTCGAGTGCAATATGCCTTCCAGAGAGAAGCTTGTGAGTGCAGAACGATGATCATCCTTCTCGTAGTTGATGGTCAAGAAATTAGCCTCCACAATCGTTGTTCCAGGCATAATGCTGGCCGAATCGGCTGCAAAGCGAAGCATGTAAGGGAAACGATTACCGAGTGGCCGCCATGCTTTCCCAAAATCAGAGTCTTCGCTTCCTTTCGTCAGGGCTACCTTGAGGTTTGAGTCTCGGGATATCAATCGCACAAGCTGCTCAAACTCATTGTTGACGACTTCCTCGACAACAGTTCCTGAAAAAGAATGCCTCAGCCTCTCCTCGTGTTCAAACAGTAACTCCGTAAACTCGATAGTTGAAAGTCTCGTGATCTCAAGTGGTAGTACTGGAGGAGCAACGTCGGTCTTCTCTCGGTTTTTTGCGTCACGCTCAGCAACTATAGCGGCGACTTAGTACATAGCTTGAACATGGACTCGAGAAACATCCCTAGTGACCTCTTCCAAATCATCAGCTGGGAGTCGATTTGCCATGGACATCAGCGAATGACGATGCAAGTATCGAGTTTACGGAGTTACGGAGTTTATGGAGTTACGAAATTTACGGAGTTACGGAGTATGCAAGTATAATTATTAATGAATCATTAAATTGGCCGCCAAGACATTTCGAATCCTATAGTTTGTTACAGAAATCTATGTGTACGAAAATAGGTGAATCGCGGATTTCCTAAATGCGTGCAATGCACGCAAAACAAGGCTCGTGCACGAATCTAAGGAGGCATGGTTATAACTCATGCATTTTCAATCTTTTGCACAAGTCTATGTCAATTTTCATAGATGATTTTAGCACACATACTTCCAAGGTTGACCATATGGTCATGTTAAGGGCATGTTTTGATTGGTGCCAACATTATGGCATAGCTCTAAATTTGGAAAAATATTTCTTGCGATAGAATGTGGGGTTTTGCTTAATCACGTGGTGTTTCAAAAAGGCAAGGATCCCAAAAAAATAAAAATCATTGTCAACCTTCAACCCCCAAATGATGTCAAAGGAATATAAAGGGTTTTAGGTCATTTTGGGTGGTACAAGGATATCATGCATGATTATGCAACAATTGCCATTCCTTTAACCAACCTCACAAAGAAAGGCATTACCTACAATTGGACCCTTCACTATCAATAAGGTTTTGACGCCTTGAAGGCCAAATTAATCACACACCCTTGTCTATTGCCACCAATTGGGATTTGCCATTCCATGTGTATTGTGATGCTTCAAAAGTTGGAATAGGTACTGCATTATGTCAATCTATTGGTGAAAATCAAAAGGTTCATCCTATTACCTTTGTTAATAAGCAATTGATTATTGTTGAACGAAACTATTCCACCACTAAACACGAATGTTTGACCATGGTTTTCAACATTAAAAATCTTTAACATTACTTAAATTGTTGAATCCTATGGGTTTTTTTTTTTGACCACATGGCCTTGAGGTATTTGGTGAACAAACCTAACCTTAATGGTAGGTTGGCCCGTTGGATCCTTCTTTTGGAACAATTTGATTATACAATGGGATACAAATTAAGTTGCATGCACAAACAAGCTAACCATTTGTCAAGGCTTTCAAACAACCTAGGTTTTTACCCCCTAAAAGATTATCTTCTTGACATTAGCTTGTTTGCAATTGATACATTGTTCCTACATGGTACAACCGTATTATCAAATTTCTAAACACCCAACAAATGCCTTTGGTGTTATCCAAAAATGAACGTCACAAGATTTGTGTGAATAACAAGCATTTTACCTTTATATATAGTCACATTTATTAAAGGAGTGTCGATGGAATCTTACAACGATGTGTAAATTATCAAGAGGTTCCTTCCATCTTGGATGTGGTGGTTATTTTTTTGGATTGTTAACAATGCAAAAAGCTTTATGTTTCGATTATTTTTGGCCAACCATGTTTGCCAATCCCCATACCCATGCTTAATGTTGTGATGCTTGCCAATGTTGTGCACGCAATGACCTTCGTATGGACTTACCATTACACCCATCTTTACCGTTGGTGCCTTTTGAAAAATGGGGCATTGATTTCATTGGTCAATTCTATCCTAGTTCATCTAGAGGAATGAAATACATCATTGTAGCCACTGAATATCACAAAATGGGCAAAAGCCAAAGTAGTCAAGGTTGATGATGTCAAAACCACAACCACATTTTTGTATGAAAATGTCATTACTCAATTTGGTTATCCCAAGATCTTTATAAGTGATAAAGGAAAACATTTTTTGAATGAGGCAATTGAAAACATGGCAAAAATTTTCCAAATCAACCACCAAAAAACCACACCGTAACACCCTCAAATGAATGATGAGATTGAACGTGTGAACCAAAACAATCCACGATTCCAAAAAAAATTAGGATTTGAAATTAACAATAGCTTTCTAGGCCTATAGGACCACAAGTATAAGGTTACCATTTGTGCCACATTTTTTTCTTTGGTCTACGTCATTGAAACCATCTTTAAAATCAAATTCAAGATTCCTTCTTTTCATATTGCTATTGATGGAAAGTTAGATGAGTCACAATCTTTGAAAAATAGGTTAGAGTGATTAAAAAGGCTAAATAAAACTAGGCAATTGATTATTCAACACATCGAAACCATGCAATGGAAGCATAAGGTTCAATTTGACAAGAAACACAAGTTTCGAACCCTTATTCCTAGCATGTTAATGATGTTACAAGATGCTAGGAAATTAAAGTTCTTGGGCAAGTTTGATGCATTATAGTTAGGGTCATTCATCATTAAGGAATTTTTTTCTAACATTTCTGCCCAATTACAGAATTTGAATGGCTCCAAGTTCCCAACCCATATTAATGGAGGTCACTACAAGGAATACAAGGTGTGATGTGTGCATGATTAAAGTATTTTGAAATGACGAATTATTATGGTGTGTCCTTGTCTAGGTTTAAAATTCTCAATTCTTAATCATTTTTCAATTTATAGTTGTCAATGAAAGTTTAATGAGAATTTAGGGTTCAAAGCATAGCGAAAAGCAATAAAGGAGTTGTTCTAATGCGATAAATGAAACAAGAAAACATCATAAGTTTGGGTGTGTGATATTTCCTTCCAACCCCACACGCTAGTTAGATTAATTATGGGGTTAACATAAAAAATGATATTCAAATGTGTAGATCAAGTGGCAACTTATGTTTTGGAATCAATTTTATTTAATAGATTGGGATGAGTTAAAAGTAAGATTCACTAGTGGTTAGTGAGATATGTAGATTTCCAAATATGATAACTCTACATTACTTTCCATAATAAGGCTCCAAAATATTCCTCTTTGTTCATTAGATCTAATTCAATTGGGGACGGATGTTGGTTTTTGGCAAGGTCCCATTGTTTTCCATGGTTTTTTACCTTTCTAAGTAGTCCAAATCCATTCAATTGGAGGAGGAAGGATGAATTTTATATTTTATTATCTATAAATCTCAACTTGTTCCATCAAGGGAAGATGGGTGTTGCAACTATATTTTTCTGTAGTCCAAACTCACTCCAATGAGGAAGGAAGGCTAGTTTTCCCTTTTTTATTTTTAAGTCAAGCTTACTCCATTAGGGACGGACATTGATTCTTTAATATAATTAGATTTTGTTCAACAACATTTTTTTGATATTCAAACAGGGTGCCTATAGAACTTGAAATCCTAAGTCAATTCTAACTTAACAATTAACCCTAGTTGGCCACCAATTAGGCCTTAAAATTTGATTATTCATAAGTTTCTTTTGCAACCTACTTTAAAGTTGGGGGCATTTAAATTTATATGAAATTATAATGATACCTTGAACTTGCCTAGTGAATTGATTACAATAGGAATATAGGAAGCAAACTGACAATATGTCACCAATTAGTTGAATTTGCATTTACATGAACCTTCATGGAACAAAATAGGTTGAAAATGATAAACTATTTTGAAGGATTTCATCTTTAAGTTATGCTCATGAAATGTCTATTGCAAGGAGGTCACCTCTTCACAATTGAATATTTAAAAAATCGTCTTCCATCATTCATTGTGGGGAAAAATTCTTCACAATTAAATTTCTTGCTTTCTATATATTACAAAAAACATAACTTTTTGTAGTTTGATACTTCTAATTAGATTTTTTCACCTATTATAAGAGGGACTTTATTAAAAATTAGGTGATCTTAACCAAGTTTTTATCATGGTTATAGAATGAAAAACTTCATTTCCAATAATTCAATGTAATAGAAATTGAACTCAAATATTGATACATGTGGTGTCAACAACAAGTTCCAAATTTGGGGAATAATTAATCATAAGAAATGAACATTTCACTACCAAGATTCATGTGACATTCCATTATTAACTTACTATTTTTTTAAAGTTAAAAAATCAAAACAAAATTTAATGAGACAAGAGATTATGGGCAACCTTTGAGTTCAACCTACAAACAAACAAACTTTTGTAAATTATTAGGTCATCATTTCAATAATTATAGGGATCAACAACAAAACATGATCATGTTGGTTATCAACTTGACTTCACCAAACCTTACAAAGGTCATGTCAATCATCAATGTTAACCTAACTTCATCAAACACTACAAAAGTCATGTTAGTCATAAACTCAATTTCACTAACAAAAATAATTATAAAATAATCAACAACTATCACAAACAAAAGAAAGGTATCGAACAACAACTAGAAATTCACGTTAACACAACAATTGTTAAGTTTCAAACATTTTGCCTTCCAACAAACGCACCAAAAATATAAGTGATTTCACACGTCTTTCTTCAAGGCCTATAAATACCTCATAATGGGTTCAAAATGAACTATGTTTAGTGAATGATATAATGATGAGTCATTATGTCACATTCATAATTTAATGAATTTGATAAGAAAATAGAGAACATGCATTCAAAATGATATGAATTTAAAATGCCACATAAGAAAAATAAAATTTAATCAAGGCCAAGGAGGAGTTCACCGATTTGTAACTTGTTGTGAGAAATCAACTTGAATTCATTTACTTTCAATGAACATCAACTCCACTTCACCCATCCAAATCTAACAAGCATGAGTTTATTGAAAAGCTAATGACTAGTCATTAATGTTCACCAAATTTCAAACTCTGCAGTATAATGGTGATTGAACTATCCACTCCCAAAATTATTAAATCTAAATTAAACACACGCTAGACCACCTCTACTTCCAACAATTATATTTCTCCAACAACTTCAATGAGGTTGAAATTTTATGGGAAGATGTTTTAGATACTAATTTAATATTGTTTCAAATTTAAAAGAAATTTATTGTTATAGTCAGGAAATTTCATTTAAAGTGGAAAATCAAAGATTAATTTGAAGGAAAAAATAACTTCAAGCTTGTTTTATGCATAGTGTTTGTTCTCATTCTCTCAAGTACAAGAGACGATGATGTTTTTTTTTTCTTCACTAGGTTAATGTGAAGATTATTCAACTTCTTTTTAATTTGAGTGTATTATTAATTCATCTAATATATATTACCACTATTTCCAATGTACTACTTATTTATGTAATACATAATCAAGTTCAGAGGTAGGTCTCCCACCACAAAATTTTCATCACCACCCAATCCACTATCAAATTTAAGATTTTATCAAATTTGTCAAAATTAAACATTTTGTTTGGTTACCATTGTTGCAAGGCCATCAAACTAAACCTTCTAACCCTAATGAAATATATATTTAAAAGAACACAATTTCATGGAATATTAATTTGTTAACATGGCAAGCAATTTTGGAAGATGTGAACCTCAACTTACACCACCAAATGAAGAAAAGCCTAAATTGCTTCCTAACTAACATGAATTCGATGCAATTGGCTAAACATGAAAAATTGATTGAAAGAAAAACATGCCCCTAGCTAAAATTTGAACACATCATTAGACCATGGCACCAAAGGTTGGGTGCCAACGCGCGTTCCCTCATGTTAATGCTAGAGTTGAACCCATCACAAATGACAAGCCTAAGATTTTATATGAAGGCATTTGTCAAAAATATGAAATTGTTGTTCTAATGTGGTATGCAAAACCTAGATTAAGCCACTATCAATGGTTACGTGATCTGTTATTCTAAATTCCAACTGATCATTAAGTAGAACTATTCACACGCATTGTCCATTATATCTTAAAGTTCTTGAAAATAGATTGAATGTCTATTAGATTATGGTCTAAGGGGCATGATGGTCATGTCAATTTATCCTTTGTAGAAATTTGTAGTAACATATGAAAAAATTCATATTTATTTATTTATTATTTGAGCATTTTGTCTAGGTATGATCTCATGTTGTATTCAAAGATTATTAAATAAACTTCCTTTTGATTTCCTTTCAAATTTCTTACCATCTTGATGATGATTCATAAAACTAATTATACTACTAATTTTATCATTTTGTATATCATGCCCAAAACATGTTTATGTTTTGACTTTTGTGCTTCAATTAAATTTTTAAACTTGTAGCATACAAATGTCTACTTAAAAATGCTAACACAAAAGGCTAACACCTAGATGAACATACACAATACCACAATGATCAATTTTGAAAATAAATGACCAAGGTAACAATTAAATTTGATTTCATTTATTCAAAACTTAATTATGTTTGGATAATGTAAATTTGTGTGAATTAACTCATTAACTTGAAAACACCTTACACCCTATTCTACAATTAAAATTATTCAACTCTTCATATTACACAATTAACACAAGTTGAATTAATAACCTTTGAGTGGCTTAGGAAGCTTATATGGGTTAGAATTTGGGCAAACTTATTCTTGAATGGTACCACTAAGAATGTCACACCCTAAATTTCTGAAACCCATCCAACACATAAAAAAAACTTTTCATTCCAAATTATTTATCAAAAGGTTATCTAAGTCATGTAGAATTCAAACCTTTAATTAAATTTACAAAAAAATGTGTTTTGATGTGAAAAATGAATGCATAAGGAAAAAGTTTCAAGAATGTAAAATGAGGGATTTTTTTGATTAGGAACACAAAAAGAATCTATTTTTTGGGAATTTTACTTGGATTTTAATTTAAGAATACTTCAAACGCCAACCTACTTGATGTCTTTTATGGATAATTGATTGAATCGATTTTCATTTAGTTATGAAATTTTTAAATCAAAATCATGAAATCCCAAAAAAGCCATTGATGTCAAGAATACAAATGATAACTATTTTCACCTTTGGTTATTTTAATGACTAGTTTGGATCATTCCCTTGTGCATGTATTAAATAAACAAGAAAATATATCTAATGTGTAAGTGTAAGGACACTTTTTAAAAAAAAGTCAGGAATTGGTTTAAGAATGGGTCAATAATGGTTTAGGAATCAAAATGTTACTGGATATTATAGGTTTTTGGGTGTTCATTATTTTTCATGAGTGTGTGCATAGGTGGGGAAAACATAGCCCACCTAGTCCAATTAAATAAACCAATGTATAAGTAGTTGGAATTTTATTTTTAAAATTGGGTCCAACTTTCTTATAATTTTGGCAAGGTGGTTTTTAATGGTACCACCTAAGGATAAATTTGCCCACTTCCTAGATACAACCTTTACCTATCTTAAACTATTAATAATTGAAAAAATAACCAATAATGAGACCTTGGAAAACGATGGTGTTGAATCAAGGCTCATAAATATCTTACGATGAAATAACCTAAATTTTAGTTTAAAGTAACCTAAGGTAAAATAGTTTAAAATAACCTCAAGTGCAATAACTTATAATAGAAAAAAAAAAATTATAAGGTGGAATAACTTAAAATAACAAAAAAAACCAATTGTATAATAACTTATAATAGTTTTAAATAACCTATGGTATATTAACTTATAATAATCAAAAGTGGAATAACCAAAAGTGGATAACCAAAAATAACATAAGGCATAATAACCTAAAATAAACAAAAATCCTAACCTATGGTAACTTAGGAAGCCTATAGTAGCCTAATAATAACCTATTGTAGCTTAGGAATAGCCTATGGTAGCTTACACTAACTTTTAAATAGTTTTAAATAACCTACACCAACTTAAGATTAACATAAGAACCTAGCCTAAGGTAGGTTACACATTTGCTAAAAAAAAGAATGCATAATAACATGTTCGACATTGCTTCATTTTGCACCAATCAACTATTCTATGAAAAGTTTTTATTTCAATCTTTTGTGACCTCGAGGTTTGAATAATTGATATTTTATAATTCATATGTGCAAATCTATAGTCCCACGACCCAAAATGTAATTTTAACAAAAAATCTACCAATTTAAGCTTATCAACTAAGACCAACATGTAAAAAAAGATATTGAAACATCCACTACAAGGAATTCTCATATTAACGACTTGGTTTTCGATTAGGTTTTAGTCGTAAAAGACACATGTGGAACAAATTCCTCTAGTAACTTTAGACAAGTCGCATAGGATTTTAGTTGCAAAAAACATGACATGGCAACAAGTCAAAATGGGAGTTGCACTGATTTGCAACTTACACAACAAACATCTTGCCAACATGGCACCCTTGTTTGTGACTTCTTTTACAACTAATATACGTAATCACATATGATGACAAGGCATAGTCATTTGCAACTACTTTTATGACCTAGGTTAGTAGTCACATATGACACCATGAAATGATACATATTTGATTAAGATGTTTCCATGTGGTAAAAATCCATCCATCAATCAAATATAAACTAACCATAAGATGATGTACACATGGCAGTCCACGATAATTTTAGATTTAAGTTTTTGAAAAATATTTAATATAATGACATCATCTACAATGGCTAGGATGCTTTCACATGGCAAAAATATGTGATAATTAAGCAAGGAATATATATTAGATGATGTACACATGTTAATAGATTTTATTTTTAATTTATTTTTAGTAAATAATAAACACTATGATTATTGTGCTTATGGCCTTGATTTTGCCATGTGTCAATGAATGGTATTTTTAAATTTTAAACTTTATTACAATTACCCTATTTGCAACTATAATTTTGCCATGTGGCACTGTAAAATAATTAAATATATTTAATTTAAATTTACATTTGATCATTTAAAACTTGTAGCCATTGATCTTGACATACACATACATATACTAAATCCATCATGGGCATACACATGGCATCCTAAGAGAACATCCATAGAACTAAAAATGGGGTCATATGTGCAATTATAATAATTGCATAATATAACATTATTGCAACTGCATATGTGACTACAAGAGTTCCAAGGTGCACTATACATGTGACTACATTAGTTGCCTAGAATGAATAGTTTTGACTACACTAATTGCAAACAAAGATACACATGCAACTCCATTAATTGCAAAGCAAATTAAATCCTAGATTGCTACATTACTTAAGGCAATGCAAATTGAGGATGCAAGTAATTCAAACCATGATAGGATAATCATGTAATCAAATTTACAAGTTGCTAATCTCACTTTATTGATTTGATGAGACAAAGATACAACAAGGAGACTATAAATCAAAGAAAATTTCATCTTGTTTATACATGGTCCATGACATAATGCAAAAGAAGTTCATAGCTTTAACCCGCATGCCACACATTACTAGGAAAAGGTTTTTGCATACTTGCAAGTGTGAATTGACCCTTCACATCCTTGAGCAATAATTGTGGAGGGTCGTCTTTAGAATTTAGGAACATCAAAGTTGTTTATGGGAACATCACACCTTACACCTCAACCTTGTAAACATTATATCCAATAAGAACCCCATGAAACAGATCACTAACAACACTGGATCGCACTACTTCACATCCTGCAATAAAATGATTGCCTTAACCACTAGTTTTTCCACTTGTATGACGCTTGTTCATCAAAAACATTGAATTGCCTTTGGCAAACTGCACTTGAAAGTTATAACATAAACAACAAAATCCAGGTTTTGGAATGCAAAACAAAAACAAAAAATTGAACCTTGTTTAATCAAAATCACTAAAGACATGGTGGGGGCACTTGTGGCACGAGTTGGGCTTCTATAGTTAAAGCATGCTCTGTTGCCACATGTCCTTGAAATTTCAACATTGGAGGATTTTTTCTAATTGTTTCTTTGGCTTCTTGCCCTGTTGTTCACATGGAACCAAACCATATGGATAATAATTTCTACACTATTTAATATCTATGTTGACTACAAAAAATTATCATGCAAAGTAAACTAAAACATAACAAAACAATCCATCTTTGATGATTACAAAACATATCCTTATATTTAAATTGTAGATTTCAACCAAAAGTTATCATATGCAAACTTAATACATTGCAACATTGGTTAGACCTTGGTATGGGGTTCCACGTGCTGCTTAAAGTAGGATGATTTCATCTTCATCATGTATTGGTGTGGACTGCAAAATAATACTTACATTGTTTATTTTACTACCATGACCCATTGTTAGTCCCAAAAGATGACAAGAGAAATCCAATATAAATACAACATGGGTTATTTCTTTAAATTTTAGTAGCTCTATTATGTTAAGCCATATGTACCTTACTCACCACCCTAATTGCAAGTGCAAGTGCTGAGTTGTGATTGTAGGAACTTCGTTTATTATCATTGTGGCCACATCACTTACCTACATTATAATATAAACATATATTAGTTTATTTGGGCCCCTAGTTGTGCATCATTTCCAATTTGATCTATTGTAGGTTATATATATATTCATGGTTAAACAAAACATTGAAATGTACGACCCACTTCAAATATTTGCAATCTTTGTGAAGCATACTAAATTATGGAACCACATAACTAAAGGGTGAAAGGTAACACATTTCCAACCCACCAACCCATCATGTATACCACTTGAACCAAAATTTACAACCAAGTTCTTGTTTTTCCTTTCAAGTAAAGTGCTATTATCTACCACATCAACTATAAATGAGGATTTCCCAGACTTGTTGGATTGGACTGAAATTGTCACATAAATTCAAAAATCATGGAATTGAGGGGTTAAATGGACTTGGCATTTTCATTACATGATTCAAGGACTTGGGCAACTTGGCCAATAATTTCATGCAATTTGGATTCAACTATTGTCATTCATGATGGCAAACCGTTTGTATTGCCACCTTGCCATAGTATGCATGCACATGCCAAAGGTATTGTACATTAACAATCCTAACATGTAAGAACTTGAATTTAGGTTGAACTTATGGGTTATACAACCTCCATCATTTGGCATGATTTCAATGACCATAATCATTTAATCCAATACAATTATAAATCTAATTGTAAACATTCGTTGTTTTTTTTCCAAAATCCTATTAGTGAGTTTTCATATTCAAATAAAAAATTCAAAACTCAAATATCACTTTTCAAATTTCAAAATAACTTTTTTGAATTGAAATAATAAATTTCAAAATTCAAATACCAAAATTTGAATTGAATTTCATATTCAAATTCCAATTTCGAATTCAAATATCAATTTTCATATTCAAATAAAAAAATTTCAATTCAAATAACAATTTGATAAACTCAATTTTTTTCTTAAAAAATGAAAATAGTTACATTCGTATTATAATATCAATTTTGAATTCAAATATATATTTTAGATTTGAAATATTAATTTCCAAATTTAATATATGAACAATGTAAACACATATACATTATATATATATTCTAAATACAAATTTAGTACATCCATAAAATATATCCCTAAGTCACCATATAATACCTCTAGGGGTGTGACTAACTTGGTGATTATTGCAATTAATGGGAAATATCAACCTATTCGTGAATGAAAATAGTCTTGAAAACTATCCAAACCAGTGTACCCATAGGATGAAAATTTTAATAATCACAACAAAATCACAATAATGACCAAAATACTTGAAATTTGATTTTATAATTGCAAACAATCCAGAAGTTAATTGTAAATTATTACAATTCACATGTAGTCACAAATGGAGTGATTAGATTTTGGTTGATTTCTCTTAGTGAAATTAGTTATCTTTTGAAGGACCCATTAAGACAACATATCTAGGTGGAAAAAAAAAATAGTCCCACTAAGAAATGTAACTTGTCAAAACAAGGATTGGAATAGTTAGATGATCTATTGTAACTTTTAACCCAACAAATTTCACTGGATCTGGAACTATTACTTAAGAAATCTCAAATGCCAAAATAATTGAATAGCTATAAAATTATTGGGTTTGTAAAATAAAAATATATAGTACAATTGTAAATAGACCTTTAAAGGGTAGGTCTTAAAGTAATTAATTAACCTAAACATGAAACTATTGGAATAAACATTATTTTGTTCGGATGTGTTATAAGGGAATTATATTGTTGAGAAGACATTATTATAATATCTAAGAAAGAATCCAACAAGGTTATATTACAATACTAATCATTTCATGGTGACTTTCTACTAGGCCTAATACATTACTAAAAAAAATCAACACACATATGTCCTTAGATAACAATGGCACAAGGACTCACCTTTTTCCATTGTTTCATCATACCCACACTTTATACCATTATTGGAACATTATAGTAGCTTATTATTATTGTTGTCACTTGTATTCAAGTATGATTTCCACACATCACACACACCACATAATTATTGGAAACAATTTACAGCATCTTAAAACCATTTCTCACAATCTTACTTGAGTTTGATTCATTATTCTATTCTACTATCTTGCTCCAACAACTTTGTCCTTCTTCCCAACACACAACTTTATCTTCACATCCACCATCTATTCACTTTCCCTTTCCTCCTTTTTTTTCACTCACAAAAACAATCCCTTAAATAAGCAAATCAATATTGCCTACTTCCTACCCAAGTGGCCATCATAACCAATTCGAATCTTTTAATTTTTCCTTTGATTTATCTACCCCATAGACTTTCCTACCTATCTTCTAAACTTATGGCAACACCTTTTTCATTAGGGAAAGTTGTTGGGCAAGTTAATTAGTCTCCTAACATTCCCTAAAGTATTGGAAGTAAAGTCAATTAAACCTCCCAAAATAATGGACTAGGTAGGGGGTTTACCTAGCCACTCCTACCTGCCACTAGTAATTTTAGGTTATTGTATTGTTGTAATAAATAATAAAAACTAGTCCAAGGTTTGATAATTCCATTTTAAATAAGGCCCATTGCTTGCTTGCTCACTCACTTCCTTCTTCTTGAGAAAGTTACTTGGGATCATTTTTTTTCTCTCTTTGGGTTGTTGGTTTAAACTTTGATTTTGAGGATTTTCTTCCTCACTTGAGTTTTTTGTAAGGAAATTAAACGAGAATGATTAATTCCTTATAAATGAAAAGAGGAAAGAAGAATGTTGATAGGTGCATAATACTTATTTGACATAGTTTTGATGGTGTAGGATTTTTAAATTTCAAGATTTCAACTTTTGAAGGAAATGGTTTAAAAGCTTCTTGAGTTTTGTGGTATATCTTTTGTTTGATTAAAATAAAAAGCTTGAAATTTAACGAGCTAATGGGTTTTGTAGTTAAATTTTCAATAAGCCTATGCATGTTGGATTTGAATAATAAATGTGATTACAATGATGTTTTATATGTACGGGGGTATATTGTCAAGGTTGAACATTTTGTTCATCACTTCAAAGCTTTGTTAAATAGATGATAGGTTAACATAAGATTATGAAATTCTAGGAGCTATAACATTTTTTGTTTATTTTTTGAACACAACTTGAATCAAGTCATTTGGAAGGGTTAAATTCAAATGGTGTCCATGTGAGTGAAGGAAGGTTTATGTTCTACTTTTTTCTTTCAATGTGCCCATGTCAACGTTTCCTTGGATACTTTACACATCAAACCTTTCAATTCATTATAATAAAATAATAATAATTTATGATGTTTAAATTAACTATAATTTAATAAAATAAAATATCCATGCATGCTTAGTGATTTTTTTGTTAATATGAAACAATTATTAAAGGAACATATACATAGAAAATGTAACATGTTATTTATTTAATTTGTTTCAAAATATAAATGCAAATCAATATTTCATATTTGGATCTTTTAGTTTCATCACCACCAATAACATATATACAAGTATATTCCCATTTTTAAAATTGAAAGTTTAAGGTTGAAAAACTACTTCATATTTGTGTTGGGTGATTTTTTTCAAGTTTAAAATACTTTCAATTCTTTAAAATATTATTTTACATTATATTATTTTAATTGGTTATTTCAACCTATGTTCTTATAAGTTATTGTACCCTAGATTATTATTGCCTATTTTAGGCTATTTTTGGTTATTCTAATCTATTCACCTTAGGCTATTTAAGATTATCCACCTTTTAATTTTTTTTTATTCTTTCAAATTATACCACCCTAGGTTATCCTTGGATATTTTTCGTTATTTCACCTTAACCTATATTAAGTTACTTTAAGTTATTTTGAAATATTATAAGCTATTTTCAACTATTCTAAATTATTTTTAATTATTTTATTCTGTGTTATTCTATGTTATTTTAAGTTATTTTATCCTAGGCTATTATCCATTTCTATAGGTTATTTTACCCAATGTTATTCTTAATTATTATAAGTTATTTAACCTTTAATTATTCTTTGTTATTTTATGTAATTACACCTTAAGCTATTTTCAATCATTATAACCTAAATTATTTAAATTTATTATAGTATATTATACCATCTATTATTATAGGTTATACCATTAGATAACTTGGAATTATAATTTATAACAACCTAATGTTACATAACTTGGAAAAACTTAAAGTAGAATAAATTAAAATAATCAATAATCATTAGAAATAACCTATTATAACTTATGGTGGAATAATACAAATTTGACATATAATAATTTAACATGGAATAGCCTAAAATAGTATAAATACTTAAAGGTGGAATAACCAACAATAACAAAAACAACCTATGGTAGAATGACCCAAAAACAACTTAAAATAGATTTTGTAAAAATAATTTGTGGTGTAATAACCTAAAATAATCAAATAATTACTTGAGGTCAAATAACATATAATATTTTAAAGTGGAATAATATTAAATAAAAAAAATTATGACTCCATTTACAACTAATTTTGTAATTGAACCGGACATTATATGATTAAGAAGTATTTAGTCATGTGGGATAGGTTGATAGAACAAAAAGTAATTGAATGTTTGACATGGCACTCATCATCCTATAATCATAAAAGATAATTGTTAAGATATATAGTATGAATCATAGAAAACAAATCATATGTATTAATGATATGTCATTATTAAAAAAATGTGATAGAATACGATTAGCAAACAATGGACCATTTGATTAATGAAATTTATATATGAATTAATATCATTTTTCTAAATTATTACAACAAATAATTTGTAATAGGTAAGTATGTAATTAATAGGTCTAGGTAGGTTGAAAAATGTGAGTAGTTTACTTAACTTACCTTCCTAGCCCTCTGGAATGCACATAGGTTGCAAATATTAAGAATTGAACATTTCATTTCCACAATGATGAACCAAATCCTTACCAATGGATTGCACCATCAAAAGTGTCCAATTTTTTTCAAGTTTTTATTTCACATGATTATTTCATATCATTGCAAAACTATGGGGTAGGTAATAGGCAATTTATAGGATGGGAGGTAGGAAATAGGTAAGGAGGTAGGTAGGTGGTCAACATTACCCATGTCATTGCATGGTAGTCATTTTTCAATCATAATGGATCAATTGGCATGTTGTTCATAATCATTTGAAAACCCTTGTCATCATTGTCCATGTCATTTTAAACAATTGTTAATTATTTATAATCATATAAAAAGAACTAAAAGTCCACATCATTTTGTCCTTTGTTATAGATATCCTATTGATGAAATAAAGTTTCAACTAATTCTTTCCTTATTACCATATGTAATATTATCATTCATTAATGACAAAAGAAATTCATTTATGACTATTTATTTTTCCATGTAGGATTTAAAATTATATTGTATGAATATAATCATTCATAAAATCATTGAAGACTTTTAATCATTGTTTTATTGGTTGCAAAAGACAATATTCTTTCTAATGTAAACTAAAACAACCAAAAATAGCCTAAAATTATGTAGGGTGGAATAGCCTACAATATCCAAAAATATTTTAAGGTCTAATAACATAACATAATTTAATGTGGAATAACTTAAAATAGCTAAAAATAACATAAACTAGAGTATCCAAAGGTGATATAATTTAAAATTGTTGAAAATAACCTAGGTTGAAATAACTTAAAATATCATAAGGTGCAATAATTTAAAGTAACCAAAGGTGGAATAACCAATAATAGCCTAGGATAAAACAACCTAGGATTAATTTAAAATTCTAGTTTATGATAGCCTACAATCATTTCAAACTAACATAGGAACCTAACCTATGGTAGGCTACACATACGTTTTTTTAAAAAATGTGCACAATAATATGTGGTGACAAATCATTTTATTTATTTAAATAATGGTTCAATGATTAATGATTTGTTCCTCAAACATGTAGGTGAGAGGAAGTGATGGGTTCAAACCTTCACACTTACACTTTAAGTTGGTGGGTTAAGTGGGTTAGGTTAGCCTATGTTCTTAAGTGCCTAACCTAGGCTATGCTAGGTTCCTAGCTTATATGTGAACTAGGAGGCTAGCCTAGTGAATTCAATAATAATGAATTCACTTGTCCATAACAATTGGTTTTTTTTCACTGAGGGTTCGCCCCTTTTATAATGATAAATTTGTTCAAGTTTACCCAAAATTTAATGAAATACAAAGTGAACTAGAACACATATCGGTGGAATGTATTTTTGGTCAATGTTATCACAATTTTACATAAAAGGCAAAGTATCATTTACAATGTTTTCAACATATGAAAAGAAGAAAATATGATTTACATTATTTTATTTTGCAAACTTGCATTGATGTTGAACACCTCATGTTTTTGCTTGCAACATTTGACATTAACGTTCCTCAATTTTTCTCCTATGCAATTCTATTGATCATGTTTGATCAAATGTTAGAATCTTAAAACTTAAATAAAGGAATTGACCACAAGACATAGATAAACTTGGAGAGAGATTTTTAATTGGGATGGCCAAACTAATGGGTAATCCTAATGTAATTATTAAAGTCTTTCAAAGATGCATCACACTTAATTTCTAGTTTATTCATAGATCAAATTAATAATAAGATTGGGTGGTGCTTCAAAAAAATTGAAGTGAATGAAGAAATTAGGAAAATGACATGAAATAGCAACCATCATTAATTATAATCATCTATTTGAAGGCATAAAATAAATATGCATTTCCACACAAAAAGGATATATTATGCGGTTATTGAACAAGCTAACATTTTTATCTATCTACTTGAAAAGGCTTTTTAAAAATTACATTGAGATCATAACTCATGTGATATGTGTGTGAGAAAAGGTTGTAAAGTGTGCGTTTCTATTTCTCTCAAAGATGTGATATAATGGCACACCAAAAAAAACTTGCAAGGCGAGATTCTTTTGAAACAAAACATTGCTTTGGGTCATGTAATTAATTCTCCTTTACTATTAATAACTATCAAGTCCATTGGCATCCATTGTTGCTTCTTGTCGATGTAGAACATCCTTTATTGCTTGTTTTTTTGTTCCTTATTCAGTTTTTTACACTTCTTTTCAAGAATGGCCTCCAAAATAAACTCTTGTGTTTTTTCCCTCCAAAACAACCTCTTTTTATTTTACAAACTCAATATGAAAAAATACCACAAATTATTTTTAAAAAAACCTTTATAACTATAAATATCAATTTCATCCGAGATGAAATGATACAAAGGTATGGTGACTTAGTTCATTTTTAATGCCCCATAGTTAATTTGGTTAATTAATTACAATCATATTTCATATTAGTGCAACCCCATAATCAAGTTGTCAAAAACAACAAAGATTTCAAATTTATCTTTTCTTAATGTACTTGTGGAAAACCTTTTAATACCATTCTAACAATAACAAATTGCAAATACAACAAAATGACCCATGGCCAATTACTTTGTCTTATGCTTACATAAAATTATTTATAAAAGTATTATTCAATTATTCTTGAAAATTATTCTTGAATTTTCTTAATACTATTATGTCAAGGTTGATATTAAAAAATTCCCAAAAAATGTTATTTTCCAAAATTTTCAATTTTTTGAAAATAAGTATTGTTTTAAAATTCTAGTTACAATGTTTTTTTAAAAATTGGATATTTTACATTCATTACATTCATTTTAAAAAAACTGAAATTTCCCATAACATATTTAAAACATTTTTAAAACTGGGTCATTTTATTGTATTTTCACCCAAAATACACATGTTTTCTTATCAAACATCAATATGTTTGTCATTTTATAAATTCTAAAAAGTTGATAAATGCATAAAAATACAAGTTTTTAGCTTACAATGTCATATTTATGTCCATATTCAACATTAATTAATTCCTAAAAAGGCTAGTAAAATAAAATAAAGTAAAAGAAATTTGCTGAAATTCTATAGATCAAACAAGTAGTTCAAACACAAGATAATTTGGAAATTTACTATTAGACTAAACATATTTAGAGATTATTGTCGAAATTTTGAAATATTCAAATTGGGGAATCAAACCTTCTTTTTCAAAAAATTAATTATTTCAAGAAGGTTTGCCAAATAGGAGTCATAGGTATGATACTTAATCATGCAACCTTTTCAATGGTCAAATTCATTACCAATCATGTCCATTGCCCTTGATAAATATGTTAAAAAAACTCCCCTCTTAAAGTAATTCAAGTGGTTACATGAAAACAACTACCAAATCTAAATTTGGATGAAATTTGCACCATGGTGGCATAAAAAGGGTTTTATTCCTATAACCTTTGTGCCAATTGGCAATGTTTCTAAATGCATGTGAAAAGGAAAATTATTACTCATGGTGGCCACCCATAATGATTGGCCTAGGTGGTGGTTTTTTTTACAAAACATCAATATGACTTTTGTCTTAGTAAAAATTTTCAATGGCATGTTCTAGTATTTGAATTTAGTCTTTGAAGGTATTCTGTTTCAATATTTAGGTTTATGGATGGGCATGGGTGAACAATTAACATTAGATGTTGGGTGGATTATTTTTGTGTGGTGATTTTTTTGCGACCATTAAAGCTATTCTTAAGCTTTCAACCTTATTTGACAAAATCCCAATAATATTTTAACCCTAAGCCAAAGTGACAAATAATAAAATTTCAAATTTAAAGAAGATTTTAACTTTAGGTTCAAGTGCTAATATTTTGATTTGAACACAAAGTGATAAAAAATATATAATTCCCCTAAACCAAAGTAACAAAAATATTTAAAACATATGCCTAAATGTTAAAAATATTTTAACTTTAAGCCAAAAGAATAAAAAAAATTATAACCTTAGGCTTAAGTACACTAAACTATTTAAACCCCAAGCTGAAGTGGTAAAACATTTCTTACACTAAGCTAAAATAAATAAAAAATACTAAATCTAGGACCAAATGTTAAATGTTTCTTAAAACCTTAAGCCAAAATACAAATTACTTAAAGACCTAGGTTGAAGTGTTAAAAATATTTTAACTTTAAACCAAATTGTTAAAATAGATTCTAACTTTAAGTCAAAATATTTACAAAGATTTAAAGTGTAGGCTAATTGTTTTTTTAAATTCCAATTTTATGTCAAATTTCAGTTCTAGGGCAATTTTGCAAACATGTACCAAAGTAGTTAAAACCACTATTTACATTTTTTAATAGAAAATTACAAATGGATTTTTTTTATGAAACTTTATTTTCAATATATTGGTATACAATATATCCAATGAATCAAAATACCCAAAACATTTTGAAAACCATTGTAATTAATGTTTTAAAACATAAAAACATAATTCTAACTTCTTGAAAAGCTTTCAAAATGACATATTTTGGGAAACTTTTAAACAAAAATCTTAACATAATAGTATAATGATTTTTAAGAAATTTTAAATTTTAATTTTTTTTAAGAACAAACACATATTAAGTAATCACCTAAAATGGTGGGTGTGGTTCATGATTGAGTCCTTGGACCCATGTCAAAAAAATTATAACCTTAAATCAAAGTACTAAAAGAATTCCAACCTTAAAACAAATTGATAATAAGCGCTTGAGTGCCAAGGGTGTTTATTGGTGGGTGGAGGTAGCCCTTAGGCACCACCACAATTGTCACTTCACAAGGGGAGTTTTCATTTTTTTTTACATACAATAGTTAGGAAATTCAATGAACTTGAATGATACATATATACTTTTTACATTTTAAGTTCAATATGCCAACGACATATGACAAACATTTTGGAAGCATCTTGGACACAATTAATACACAAGCTACTTTATTTTTTGAAAATACATATAATTCATTTAACATTTATATGTTGTCTAGCTATTTATAAATTCACAACAAAATTATTGAAAAATAGGTTGTGAGGGAGATGGATAATGATATTATTTGTTTACAATGCCTAGGTAAACTCAATTTCACAAATGTGGGTTTAATTTTATCATGATATATTTAGTTTTCCCTTCTGTTGGTTACATAAAAAACAACTTATGAGAAATGCACACATTGAACAATCTAGTCTTGAAAGACCCCTCTCAATACACTTTGACATAACATAAATGGTTTGCATGTATTGCAAGTTAAATTCATGATTTGCAAAATGGTTCAATTTATTACAAACCTCAATGCATTTTATATGTGAATGTTACTTTGTATTTTTTGTTTATTGTGTATTCAAGGAAATTGTTTTGCTTCATCTTTAAGCATTAACATTCAAAGCATAAAATTGGTATAAAGTTGTTTCCACAAATTGAAGCATTCAAAAAAAAATCCCCCAAAAAAAAGAAATGTAGTTTTATCTAAATTAAAATTTAAAAAATTCCAAAATTCATAAAATTATATTAATACACATAAAATACATGTGGACAATGATTTTTTTAATATAAAGGGAATGTTGGTTTTAATACAAATAAATGTTCAAATGATTAGGAGTGTTATATGGAAATATCATACATACTTGTAAATCTCTTTTGCAAAAATTCATTCTAATTAAAAACAAAAATTTATAAACCCATTATTGCAAAACTTCACTACTAACATAACGAAATTCTTTTTATAGTTATTTAATTATCTCTACAACCCAAAATGAAAATCATGTCTACAATAAATAAATCCCCATTTTATAAAACGTTTTATGCACTATAATTTCCAAAGGTAACAAACCCTATTCACTAATAATTGTAAATGTGGATCATTTCCATTTGCAAATTGTTTCTTTTGAAATCAAAGAACAAGGATTGGTGTAGAACACATCTAAATGTATAGGGTTGATATATAATAAATAGTACATCAATACATGGATGCACATTATATGCATTTGAGTGTGAAATGATTGTATTTTACATTTTTGAACATATTGTTTCCTAGAAGGTCCACTATGGAGGCTCTAGATTAAAAGTAAAATATCAAAATATTTTAAAGTTATAGGTTTTGGGAGTTTTCATAATCATTTTTGTAACATGAATATTAGGGTTGTTTTGTTGATGGATACCAATATCTAAAATGAAATAATTTGGATGACCATTTTTGATATTTGGATTATATTTCATTAATGCAAATTATGAGATTGTATATCACATTATGTAAATGATTATATATATTTGGAAATCAACTAGAATTATTATAATTGCAAATCAATTTTATTCATTTTTGTGACTTATATTATATCATGATCTTATGGATATAATATACATTTGATTGAGACTTTGCATTCAATTTATTAACATGTAAATGTTGATGTATGCACACATGATTACAAAAAGCCTTAAACATTATATGGGTATTATATTCATATTGAATAGTAAACAAACTATGGTTAATTATAGTGTAACCAAAAATGGAGGGACACTAGAAAGACGCAGAACAATCATGGCAGCCAGCAACCTCTCTCCTCCCTCGCGTGCTCTGACTGATCAAGCACAATGGCACCTTACGGCCAGAACACAACAGGACAGACAACCTTCCCTTGTCTCCAAGCTTG
>Ga0116231_10002012_pt1 | contig 42466 bp, 39 predicted proteins | sample S1TSphgellanicum_2_FD_89695 | JGI IMG/M metagenome (GOLD analysis project Ga0116231, IMG submission 89695) | Host-associated microbial communities from peat moss isolated from Minnesota, USA - S1T2_Fd - Sphagnum magellanicum MG | ecosystem: Host-associated > Plants > Peat moss > Unclassified... | reverse complement strand
GGTCAAGGACGTCGTCCGCGGCGAGACCGGGATCCTTAAAGGCCTAAAGCCAGGCGCGGTTCATATCGGCTCCAGCACCATCTCGCCACCCTTGTCGGACAGTCTGAGCGACGAGCATGCCGCGATCGAGGCGCACTACATCGCGGGCCCTGTGCTTGGGCGCACCGATGCTGCTGAGGCGGCCCGGCTGATGACGTTTCTCGGGGGCGATCTGGTTCAGATCGATCCCTTGCGTCCCCTGATCGAAAGCTACGCCCCGGGGATCGTCTACGCCGGCAAGCGGGCGGGACTTGCGAACACCGCCAAGCTCATCGCCAACTTTCTCGGGGCTTCGGCCATAGACCTTATCGGTCAGTCCCTAGCGCTGGCCGAGAAATCCGACCTTGATCCTGGCCTTGTGATCCAGATGCTGAGCGGCTTCTTCGCCTTCCCGGCCACCAAGGACTACATCGGCAAGATATCGAGCCGGGACTTCGACACGGTCGGGTTCACCGCCGCCGGCGGTCTAAAGGACGTCGAGCTGATGCTGGACGCCGCCAAGGCCGCCCATGTGGTTTTGACGAGCGCTGAGGCTCTCGAGACCAAACTTCGCGCCGCGGTCGATCGGGGCTGGCGAGAGCGCGACTGGAGCTGCTTTACCGAGATCGACCGGGGATAAGGGCGCTCCAAACCCCAACATAGGTTCAAGGAGAGATCGCGCCTTTATCGGAACGCGGATTTCAAACGAGAATCGGCGTCGGGAACGGAAAAATCTAGCGCCGAGGCTGCGAAGTCTGCGAACCCCGAATTCCCGCCGGTCGCCAAATGGCAAGCGCGTTCGCAGACGTTGAGCATGTCCGCTACGGCGGAAACCAGACCTTCACCCCACCGCAAGGGCCAACTTCGGCCGCCGCCGCCCTCCGCCGTGTCCAGACCCGAGGCGCACTCTCGAGCAGGCTTGAGCTCAATGGCTCTCGACGAAGGCCACGCCGCGGCTGGTCGCTGCGGGCACGCCGGTGAGGTGGGTCTCGTCTGCGAAAATGCTGTAGCGCACGTCATAGCCGGCCCGGCCCGGCAGGGCCTTCAGTCGCTCGGCGAGGTCGCGGGCGTTGTCGACCATGCGAAAGCCCTCCATGTCCGCGATGGCCTTGGCGCGGGCCTCTCCGGAAGGCGGGAGCTCGGGAGACTGTTCACTTTGCTCCCAACGGTCCGAGGTGATCAGAATGCGGGGCGCCGCGACGCCGCTCCGCACCGCCTCTGAGAAGGAAGCTTCATCCTTCAAGACCACTTTGTCGTTAAACCAGATCGACGGGCTCGAGGCGATGAAGGTTCGATACGCGGTCGGATGGGTGAAGAGGACGTGCAGGGTGAAGAGCCCGCCGAAGGAATAGCCCATCAGCGCTTGGTCGGCCGCATCGACCGGATAGAGCCGGGCGATGATCGGGCGAAGCTCCTCACGCATGAACCGGTCAAAGGCGTCCGCTCCGCCATAGTCCTCTGGATCGGGTTTGACCGAGGCGGCGCCGGGATCGCTCTTCCCGGGCTGGGTCGGCGTCAGATCGCGATCGCGAAGGGTCATCGCGGCGGCTGCGTTCGGATAGCCTATCCCCACCACCAGGACCGGTTTGGCCCCGCCGATGGCGCTTAAGACCGATTGGCCGTGGGCGATCGGAAAGTCGATATTTCCATCCAGCACATAGAGCACCGAAAACCCGGCCTTTGGCGCCGCCGCCAGAGGCCTCGATACATAGATGCGGTAGGTGCGGCCGGTGATCTTCGAGGTCAGATCAAACTGGTTGGCAAAGTCTAGGCTCGCCGGCGCCAGAGCGGGCGGCGCTGAAGGCGAGGCGGTAGCGGCCGGTGTGCTGGCGAGGGCCAAGGCGAGGATGGCGGGTGCAAACATGGGGGCTCCTGAGGGCGGCGACAGACCTTCTATGTCCACATCCCCGACCCATAAACAGCGCCAAGCTCCAGGACCGGTGGAGCTCTGCGCCCATGACCGGTTTTTGATCGGTCTTGGCCCCGTTTCAGCCGGAGCCTCCGCGCCGGACTTCAGCGCCTAGGATGGATGGGTGTGCGCGCCAGGGCGCGTGGGCCGGCGTCCGTGACTTCGGTCATTCGCCCGGCGACGCCGTCGCGTTCTTTGTCTTCGTCCACCGGGCGAGGCGAGACGTCAAAGCGCGGCGTCCAACAGGGCTTCGCGCACGAGATCGGGTCGCTCCATGGGAAGAAAATGGCTGGTGGCGGGCGCAATGCTGGCCTTGGCCTTCCGGTTCGCGCGCTTGATCGCCTCGGGAGACGCGCGGCAGGTCGAGCCGCGTTCGGCTTTGACTATGGCGACGGGCGACCTGATCCTGGAGAGGGCGCGCCAAGGGTCGTGGGCATGCCCCGCAAAGCTCGCCGCCTCCCAGGAGGGGGCGCAGGTCAGTTCGACCCCGCCCTGGGGGCGAGAGCGAAACGCGGAGGCGACGTAATCGGCGAGCTGGACATCGGTCCAGGTCTTGAAGGCGCCGCGGCCCTTGTAGGCGGCGAACGCGGCCTCATGGCTGTCGAACACAGAGCGGCGGCGCTCCGCCGCCTCGGCGAGGGGCGTGCGGCGACCGATTTTCTTGGCCGCCCAGGGAAGCTGGGCGCCGAGTGCGGCGAGGCGCGGGAAGATCACAGGATCAAAGAGGGCGAGACCCCGCGTGGCCTCCGGACGCTTGCCCGCCGCGAGCAGCGCCACCGTGGCGCCCATGGAGTGGCCCGCCAGGATCGGAGGCGGCCCATCCAGGGTCGAGAGCAGGGCGAGCAGATCCTCCCGGTAGAGTTTCCAGGAGTTCAGCCGTGCGGGGTCGGCCGGCAGGCGGCTCGCGCCATGACCGCGCTGGTCCACCGCCAGAATGCGCAGGGTCGCCGACAGGGGCGCCAGGATGGAGCGATAGGTAAGGGCGTTAAATCCGTTGGCGTGCAGGAAGACGACGTCCACGGGCCGGGCTTCGGCGCCAAAGTCCAGCGCCGCCATCTCCCCGTCGGGCAGGCGGATCATCCGCCGCCGCGGTTCACCGAACACCGCCGCGTCCATGGCCTGCTCCCAGGTTTCTGGCGCCAACCTAGGCCTCTCATCGCGGAGAGGGAAGGGCGTCAAACGCGTGTTGCGAAGGATCCTGCAGCAACGCCCCAGATAACGGCGATCCAGCCAAGGATCATCAGAACCCCGCCGATGGGGGTGACCGCGCCCAAGACGCGCACACCGGTCAAAGCCATCAGATAGAGGGACGCGCCGAACACCAGGCCGCCGAGCCCGAACAGGCAACCGGCCCAGTTGGCCGGCGTGATCGCCATGCGCATGAACCCATAACAGCTGAGGCCCGCCACAGCGTGCACAAGCTGGTACTGCGCGCCGGTGCGCAGCCAGTCCTTGACCTCTGGATTGCTGACGCCGTGCGCGCCGAAGGCCCCAGCCGCAACCGCCATCAGGCCGTTGAGGCCGGCCAGCAAGAGCCAGATCCGGGTGGTTTGCATCAGAGGCTTCCTTGGGGGTTGGACACCGCCACCCTAATCCTCCGGCCTTTGAGGTAAAGCCAGTCCACCGTCTTCCGGCCAAGGGCGGAGCGGCGTAAGCTTGGCCGCGTGCTCCTGCGCGCCACCCCCTTCAAGCTCGGCCTTTTCTATGCGGCGCTCTGTCTGAGCTCCGGCGTGGCGACGCCTTATGCTGGGATCTGGTTCCACGCACACGGACTTTCCGGCGGCGCGATCGGCGTCATTCTGGCGGCGCCCATGATGGCGCGCCTTGCGACCGCGCCGGCGCTGGCGGTCTGGGCCGACGGGTTTCGGCTCCGCCGAACCGCCATTGTGATCATGGCCGGGGTCTCGGCGCTCGGATACGGGGCGCTGATCGTGACCTCCGGCTTCCGGCCCTGGCTTCTGGCCTGGTTCGTTGGGGCGAGCGCCTATCAGATCTGTCCGCCCCTGACCGATGTGATCACCCTTCGGCGGGCGTCCAAGGAGGGGTTCGCCTACTCTGGCCCCCGGGGCATGGGCTCGGCGGCCTATATCCTCGCCAACCTTGCAGCGGGGGTGTTTATTCCGCGTCTCGGACCCGACCTTGTGGTCTGGTGGACCCTCGGCGCCGGCCTTTTACTTGTGATCGGCGCGGTCGTGCTCGTGCCGAGCGATCGCGTCGTCGAAGGCGGCGAGCGTAAGGACCCACGCCGCCGCTTCGCCGGCGTCCGCGCCCTGATCTCTGATCCGGTCTTTATGCTGATGATCACCTCGGTCAGTCTGGTTCAGGCCGCGCATGGCTTCTATTACGCGTTTTCCACCTTGATCTGGCGAGCTGAGGGGATCGGCCCCGCATGGAGCGGCGCGCTTTGGGGGACGGGCGTCGCCGTGGAAGTGGCTTTCTTATGGTTTGGCGAGCCGCTGAGACGCCGCCTTGGTCCGCAACGCCTGCTGATCGCAGGCGCGGCCGGCGCAGTGATCCGCTGGACCGCCTTCGCCTTTTCGCCGCCTCTCTGGCTCCTTTTTCCCCTGCAAGGTTTTCACGCCCTCAGCTTTACGGCGACCTTCATCGCCTCGCTTGAACTGACGCAGAGCCTGTCGCCCCGCATACACGCCTCAGCCGCTCAGGCGATCAACTCGGGTCTGTCGCTTGGGGTGATGACGGGCCTCGCCACCCTGATCTCAGGTCCGCTCTATGACCGGGTTGGGGGCTTTGGCTATCTCGCCATGAGCGCGTCGGCCAGCGCCGGGCTTATCGGCGCTGTCTGGCTTCATCGACGCCTGTCCCGTCAGGCTCAGCCCCAGACCTCCGGTCCATAGGGCTGGATCATCGAGCCGATGAAGGCCAGTCCGGGCGCACGGTCTTTGGCGAGCAGAAGCGGTCCGTCGAGGTCGACGAAGGCGGCGGCCTGGGCGATCAGCATGGCCGGCGCCATCGAGAGGGAGGTGGCCACCATAGAGCCAGCCATGATCTTAAGCCCGAGGGCCAAGGCGTCGGCGCGGAGAGCCAGAGCTTCAGTAAGACCGCCGGTCTTGTCGAGCTTGATATTGATGCAGCCGTAGCGGCGGGCGCAGGCGTGAAGCTCCGCGCGGGAATGGATCGATTCATCGGCGCAGAGGAGCACCGGGCTCGCAAACCCCTCGAGAGCGGCGTCTTCGTGAGCGGCGAGGGGTTGTTCGATCGCCTCGACGCCAAGGCGCTCGAAATCCGGCGCGAGGCGGACCAGCGCGTCCATCGAGAGAGCTTCGTTGGCGTCGACGATCAATCGGGCCTTGGGCGCCGCGCGCCGCACGGCCTCGACCCGGTCAAGATCGTCCGGGCCGCCGATCTTCAGTTTCAGCCATGGCCGCCTCGCCGCCGCCAGCGCCGCCCTGGCCATGGCGTCTGCGGGGCCGAGGCTCAAGGTGTAGGCGGTTTTGACCGGATCCAGCCGGGCGAACCCGGCCAGCTCAAAGGCGCGCCGCCCGGTCCCTTTGGCCGCAAGGTCCCAGAGGGCGCAGTCGAGCGCGTTCCGGGCCGCGCCCGGCGGCAAAAGCGTCTGCAGCGCCGCCCGATCCGCCCCGGCCTCAAGGTTCGGCTCTACGGATCTGATCTGCTCAAGAACGCTGTCGACGCTCTCGCCGTAGCGCGCGTAGGGCACAGCTTCGCCCCGCCCTGAACCCTCGTCGTCCGTGACTTCGGCGACCACGACCCGGGCTTCGGTCTTGGATCCGCGCGAGATGGCGAAGGCGCCGGCGATGGGCCAGACTTCCTCTCTGAAGACGAGTTTCAATGAAGCTCGCCGACCGCCGCGTCGAACAGGAGAAAGGCGCGCCCGGGCTCGGAGCCCAAGAGGGCTGCGGTCATAAAGCCCTCGCGATCACGCCGCGCGCTGTCGCTGAGCAGGTCCTCGTAGCGACGGACATAGCGGTCGGCGTGGGCCCGCAGAACCTTGTCGGTCAGAACACGCCGCGACAAGCGGCGCACTGCGCCCGGGGCGAGGGCGCGCACCGCTTCGCGCACCCGCTCAAGCTCGCCCTTCTGCATGGCGCTGGCGATTGCGTCGATCTGGGACAGGGGCAGGAGGGCCGCGGCGTCGAGACCCAGGGCCTCGATCTCGGAGATCAGACGCTCGGCCAGCACCTCATCATCGATCGGCGGCTCATCGATCGAGGAGAGCAGGTCTTTCCAGCTCCAGGACTGGGTCTCGGACGGCGCTTCGCGCCGTTGCGCCGGCGCGGGAGGGCGCACGAAGGGCTCGAGGGTCGGGTGCGTGATGGGCGCCGGCCGTTCGGCCGTCGGCGTCTGACGTAAAGGGCTGATCTCCGCCTCGGGCGTCAGCCGGAGCCGCGGCCGAAGCCCGACCTCGCCCGCCGCGAGGGCGGCGGGGCGCAGGGGGGGCTCCGGCGCCGACGGAGCCGGCGACGCAGGCCCGCCTGAGCGAAGGGGGCCGTCTGCAAACCCCGATGCAATGCCGGATGCGATGATCGGGTCCCGCGGCGAAGGCTGAGCGGGCGGCGTGGCCGCAGGGACCCTGACGGCCCCTGAGGCCGACGGCCCGGCAGCCCCCGAGCCGCCTGCGCGCGCAGCGGCCTGTTCGGTCACTGCGGCGGCCTTGTCCATGGTTTTGAGGGCTTGGGAGAGCATCTCATAGTTACGGCGCACCCTTTCCTGAAGCGCCGTGTCCATCGCTTCGCTGTCGCTCGCCAGCTTTCGTGCGCTGGCTGAGAGTTCCGCAAGGCTTGCCTCCACACCCGCACGGACGGTCTCAAGGTTCGCACGCGCGCTGGCCGGTATGGCCGCGACGCGCTGGTCCAGCGCCGCAAGCCTGGCGTCGACCTCGCCGAGGGCGGCCTTTGCGGCGCCAAGACCCTCATCGATCCGGCCGACCGACTTCAGGCCCGCCTCCTCCAGGAGAGCCGCAGAGTGCTCAATGGCGCGACGGGCGGCGCTGATCCTGGCCTCGAACGCCTGATCGGCCCTTTGGCCGGCGGCGTAAGCGGCCTCCCCGAGAAGCTCCACCTGCGCGCGCGCCGCCTCCGCCTGGGCGGCGGCGCTTGCGGCGGCGGCCTCAAGGTCCGAAGCGGCGATCCGGCGGGTTTCCTCGGCCGAGGCGGCCAGGTTGGCGATCGCCGACTGGGTCAGGGTTTCGATCGCGTCGCGCTCGTCGGCCACAGCGTCGCGGAATAGGGACAGGGACGCTCTTGCGCGCGCGTCGAGGGCCGCCTGCTCGTTCGTCGCCGCCTCGCCGACCGCACGAAGGCGGGTGTCGACTTCCGCGATCAGATCGCGCAGGTTCGTGGCGGCCTCTTCGGTGCCGCCGGTCACGGCGATCAGACTGGCCTGAACCTCGACAGCCGACTGACGCTGGGCTTCGAGGCGACTGGAGAGGGCGTCCTGATCGGCCTGCAGTTGGACGGCGAGGTCAGCAAGGCGGCTGTGACCGCGGCCGAGGTCTTCATGGATCATCTGCAGGCGTTCGCCCACGATATCGCCCACGGCCTCAAGCCGATCCGCCTGTCGGGTCAAAGCCTCGCCCGCGAGCTCCGCCGCTTCCCCTGCCTCGCCGGCTGCAGCGGCCAAATCGGTGGCGCGTGCGGCCAGGGCGGCCTGCGCTTCCTGGAGCTGAACAGAGGCGAGGTCGGAGGTCTCCGCCACGAGCTTGGTCTGCCGATCTATGGCCTGGTTGATCGCCTCAACCTGCTGTTCGAGGCTTGAGGACAGCTCAGCCATTCCGCTGCGCTCGCGTGACAGGCTTTCGCTGAGGGCGCGGGCCGTCCGCTCAGCCGCTTCGGTGACCGCGATCAGGCGGTCGCTCTCATCGGCGAGGCTCTGGCGCAGGGACAGGAGCTGGCGCTCGGCCGCTTCCCCGGCCTGGGTGGCTCTTGAGACCTCACGCCTCACCGCCTGGACGGCGCCGCCCGCCTGATCCACGGCGAGGGCGGCCGGTATAGCAAGGTCGTCGGCCATGGCGCGGGCGCGCTGGGTCTCGACCGAAAGCTTGGCGGCCTGGCGCAGGACGTAGGATCCAAGCAGCATGAAGACGGTCGGGAGCATGGCGAGGGCGCCGAACAAAACCGGCGGGAAGGGCGCGTACTCGAAGGGACCATAGTGGTTCTGGTAGGCCAGGCAGAAGGCCACAAGGGGCGCTGACCAGAGGACAGCCAGCACAATCGCGGCGGGATAGGCGAAGCGCGCCCAGAACGGAAGGCGAAGGGGCTGAGCGCCTGCGGAGAGATCGGTCAATCCGTCGGAGGGCGGGGCCGCGCTTGGGGGGACGAGGGGCTCGAGGTCGAAATATCCGGGCCCCTGGGACGCGGCCGCGGGGGCCCCTCGGTCGGCGCGCTTGCGGCTCTGGGCTTTTGGGCCCTGAGGTGTTTGGCTCTCGCCGCTCAGGCTCTCGGCCCTCAGGCTCTGGGTTTTCAGGCTCTGGGCTTTCAGGCTCTGGGCTTTCAGGCTCTGGGCTTTCAGGGTCTGGGCGCTCGAAGTCTGAGCATCCTTCAGGGGCGGGGACGGCTCGCGCGACGCTAGGGTGAGGTCAAGCTCGTGCGAAGGCTCGAGCAGGGCCTCCATGTCCCTGTCCATATCATGGGCGCTCTTGTCTTTGTCGGCGCCGGAGGGCTGAGACGGCTCAAGGTTCAAGGGCGAAAACGCCGGACTTGCTAGCGGTTTCTTGCTCATGCCGGTCGACATCCGCGCGGCGGATACTGGACAGGAGCGCGGCCCGCCCGACGTCGCTCCTCACGCCGAAGACTAACGATTCAGGCCCGGCCCGCAAAGCGTTGATTCTTCGTTAACCATAGGTTTTGCCGTGCTAAAAAGACTTGGTCCCTTCTGCGGCCTCCGGAATGGGCTCTAGCGCCTTGGCGGCGTCCAAAATAAGCCCCCGCAACCACGCCAGCGCCGCCGCGTCGTGTTCCTTGCGCCAGAGCATGGCGACCTCGAATTGCCTTACCGGATAGGGCGAGCTGAACAGCTTCAGGCCGAAGGGCCCTGCGTAGACCCTGGCGAGCCTTTGGGGCGCCAGGGCCACAAGGTCGGTTCCTGGAAGTAAGGACAGGGCCGAGTGCGCATCCGGCGCGTAGAAGGTCGGCGGGGGCGCTAGACCCCGGTCCTGGCACATACGCCGGATCATGCCGCCGTCGTCCCAGAGCACCCGGCGCTCGAGCCCGCTATCCGCGACCGCGCCGTCGACGACATGCCCGTCCTCGGCCGTGGACAGGACGATGTGCGGCGACGACGCCAAGCTTTCCAGGGTGAGGGGCGCTTCGGCGAGGGGATGGTCTTGGCGCATCACCCAGACCAGCTGCTCCTGGAACAGGGGCAGACTGTCAAACCGATCCGGGATCGCGTTGAAGCTGCCGACCGCGAGGTCAGCGCGGCCCGCGTCAAGCTCCTCCGCGAGGCCAAGACCCGCGCCCCGGATCCGCACTTCCGCCTTCGGGGCCAGACGCCGCACACAGCCGATCACCGCCGGCAGGAGGACCGCGCAGGCGTAGCTTCCCGCCGCGATCGAGAAGGCGCGCTCGGTGTCGGCCGGCGTGAACTCTCCCGGCGCCAGGGCCGCGCCGAGCTGCAACAGGCCCTCGCGGATGCGAGGTCCGATCTCAGCGGCGCGCGGCGTCGCGCGCATGCCCGAAGGGGCGCGGACGAAGAGTTCATCGCCAATGGTGAACCTCAGCCGGTTCAGGGCGTGACTGACCGCGGACTGGGTCAGACCCAGCCTCTGCGCCGCCCGCGTGACGTTGCGTTCTTCGAACAAGGCGTCGAACACCCGCAGGAGGTTGAGGTCTAGGGCGCGAATATGACGATTGCTCATTCTACCCGTGACAAATCATCATTTGGACCATATCGACAAGCGCCCCATGTGGGTCGTCCGCTGCATCGCACCCGGGCATGACAGGCCTGCATTTCACGGGTGTTGCGTAACAAACACAGCGCCGCAAGGGGTAGGACACGGGTCCAGAGGGGTGCGATGATCGTCGTTGATGGGGATAGATGAGCGATTCTGAAGGCTATACGGCGTTGGCAGACGCCGACACGGGGGACGCCCCTAAGGTTGACATGACACAGTCCCCTCCCATCGCTCCGCCGCGCCGACCCCTGGCGCGCCGCCTCCGCTGGCCGCTTCTGATCGGCGGCCCGCTCCTGCTTGCAATCGGCATCCTGATCTTCTGGCTCAACGGCGGGCGCTATGTGTCGACCGACGACGCCTATGTCCAGGCGCCTAGGGTGGACATCTCCACCAATGTTCCAGGTCGGGTGGTGGAGGTCGACGTTCATGAAAACGAACGGGTCGTCGTCGGCCAGCAACTGTTCCGCCTCGACCCGCGTGTATTTGACACCGCCGCCGCCGAAGCCGCCGCCCAGCTCGCCGCCGCCCGCGCGAACCTCGTCGGCCAGGAGGCGATGGTGGGCGAGCGACAGGCGCAGCTCAAACAGGCTGAGAGCAATCTCGCATTCCAGAGCCGTGAACTCGTGCGTCAGAAGACCCTGGCGGCCGCCGGCGTCTCCTCTCAGCAGCAGTTGTCGACCCAATCGGCGGCGGTGGATTCGGCTAAGGATGAGGTCGACGCCGCCAAACAGGCCCTCGCCAACGCCATCGCCGTCCTTGGCGGAGCCAAGGCCTCGGCCAACTCCAGTCCAGCCGTTCGTCAAGCGCAGGCGGCCCTTCAGCGCACCCAGCTGAACCAGTCCTATGGTGTGATCCAGGCGCCCCAGGCGGGCACGGTCACCAAGGTCGATCAGCTTCAGGTCGGCGATTACGTCAACGCCGCCGAGCCCCTGTTCACCCTGGTCGCCAACCGGATGTGGATCGAGGCCAACTTCAAAGAAGACCAGCTCGCCCACATGAGGGTCGGCGAGCGCGCGACGATCAAGGTCGACGCCTTCCCGAAGGTCAATTTGACCGGCCGGGTCGAAAGCCTCAGCCCCGGCACAGGCTCGTCCTTCGCCCTTCTCCCGGCGGAGAACGCCACCGGCAACTGGGTCAAGGTCGTCCAGCGCCTTCCTGTGCGCATCGCCCTTGATCCTCTGCCCGCCGGGGTCGATCTGCACATCGGACTGAGCGCCAAGGTCAGCGTCGACACCGAACAGCGGCGTAGTCTTTTCGGAGTGCGTTAGCATGGTCGCCGCGGCCGTTCCCCAGCCCCCTGGGCGCAGCGAAGGCTTCGTGCGCAGCGTCAGCACCGTTGCGATCATGCTGGCGACGCTGATGAACTCCCTCGACACCACCATCGCCAACGTGGCCTTGCCGCACATTCAGGGCAGTGTGTCGGCCACTCAGGACCAAATCACCTGGGTCCTGACGTCCTACATCGTGGCGGCGGCGATCATGACGCCCTTGGTCAGCTGGCTCGCGGCCCGCTTCGGCCGCAAAATGGTGTTCCTGGTCTCGATCGTCGGCTTCGTGTTCGCCTCCATGCTGTGCGGGATCGCCAACAGCCTGGTCGAGATCGTCGGCTACCGCCTGATGCAGGGCGTGTTCGGCGCCGCCCTCATTCCCCTGTCTCAGGCGGTCCTGCTCGACATCTATCCGCCGCGCCAACATGGCCAGGCCATGGCGGTCTGGGGGGCCGGCGCTATCCTCGGACCTATTCTCGGCCCGGCCCTCGGAGGCTGGCTCACCGACAATCTGTCCTGGCGCTGGGTTTTCTTCATCAACCTGCCGATCGGCATTTTAGCCTTCATCGGCGTCTTTCTGTTTATCCAGGGGGATCGGTCGGCCGAGCGCAAACCCTTCGACTTCTTCGGGTTCGCAACCCTCGCGGTCGCCATCGGCGCCATGCAGATGTTTCTCGACCGCGGCTCAAGCCTTGACTGGTTCGCCTCCCTGGAGGTGCGGATCGAGTTCATCACGGCCATCGCCGCCTTCTATCTCTTCATGGTGCAGATCCTGACCTCAGAGCGGCCGTTCGTCAGTCTCGCCATCTTCAGAGACCGCAACTTTGTCACCGCGAGCTTCTTCGGGTTTCTGGTCGGCATCCTGTTGTTCTCCGGCCTCGCCCTGTTGCCGCCGATGATGGAGAACCTCCTCGGCTACCCGGTGGTGACCACAGGCCTCGTCTCCATGCCGCGGGGCATCGGCTCGTTCGCCGCCATGTTCATCGTCGGTCAGCTGGTCGGCCGGATCGATGTGCGCCTGATTCTCTTGACCGGCCTTCTACTGTCCGCCTTCGCGGTCCTGCAGATGAGCCACTTTAACCTGCAGATGACCTCCATGCCGATCATCACCTCAGGATTGTTCCAGGGGCTTGGCACCGGGCTCTTGTTCGTTCCGCTCTCCACCGTAGCCTTCGCCAGTCTGCCGGGCAGCCTCAGGACCGAGGCCGCGGGTTTCTACACCCTGATCCGCAACATCGGCTCCTCGGTCGGCATCTCGATCATGCAGGTGCTCTTGGGCGACAACACCGACCAGGCCCACGCTGACCTCGTCACCCACGCCCGGCCGGACAACCCGCTTTATAAGGCGCCCTACTTCCATTTCCCGTTCAGCTTCACCGAGCCCCATGGCCTTGCGGCCCTGAACGCGGAGATCACCCGCCAGGCGTCCATGATCGCTTACGACGACGATTTTCGCCTGATGCTCTGGATCACCCTATTGGCCATTCCCCTGCTCATCCTGATGAAGCCGCCGCGCCGCCATGCCGCAGAAACCCCCGATCTTCACGTCGCGGTCGAATGATGCGCCCGCCTCGCCTGGTCTTTAGTCTTCTGCTCGGCGCCGCCCTTTCGGGCTGCGCGGCCGTGGGTCCGAACTTCCAAGCCCCCCTTGCGCCGAAGACGCCCGGCTACGCCATGAGCGGCGATGCGGCGGTTGGCGCGGGCGTCGCGTTTACGGCGCCCAAGGCGGGAGCCTGGTGGCGCGCCTTCGGTCCCCCGGCTCTGGATCAGGTGGAGACCGAGGCGCTTAAGGGATCGCCGACCCTGGCCGAGGCCGACGCCGCCCTCGGCCAGGCCGGCGCGGCCCTCGCCGCCGCCAGAAGCGGTCTCCTGCCGGACTTGAGCGCGAACGCCGGAGTGCAGAAGGAGCGGATCAACCTCGCCTCCTTCGGGTTTAACCCCGCGAGCCTTCCCGGCTTCTCCAACAATCCCGAGGTCACCCTCTACTCGGTCGGCGCCTCGGTCGCCTTTCCCCTCGACATCTTCGGCGGCCAGCGACGCCTGATCGAAGGGGCGGCGGCGCGGGCTCAGTCAACCGCACGCAGGGGCGACGCGGCGGCGCTCGCCCTCACCGGTCGGGTCGCCTCGGCGGCCGTGCAGGCGGCAGGGATCAAGGCCGAGATCAGGGCCGTGGAATCCATGATCGCAGACGACCGTCAGACCCTTGCTCTCACGCGCAAGGCCGAAGCGGCCGGGGGCGATGCGGAAGGCGCACGCGTGTCCGCCAGCACTCAGCTCGCCCATGACGAGGCGCTGCTTCCGCCGCTTCGCCAGATGCTGGCGGTGGCGCGCCATCAGCTGGCCCTCCTGGTCGGCAAGGCGCCTGCGGACTGGGCGCCGCCTGAATTCGAGCTCTCAGAGTTCAAACCGGGCGCGGCGCCGGTCGCCCTGCCGTCCGATCTTGTCCACCTTCGGCCCGACATTCAGCAGGCCGAGGCTGATCTTCATGCCGCGACCGCTGATGTCGGCGTCGCGACGGCGGCCCTCTATCCCAGCATCAGTCTGACCGCTGGACTGACCCAGGGCGCACTGACCCCGGGTAAGATTTTCGCCTTCCCGTCGACCGCCTACAATATCGGGCCGACCTTTTCTGCGCCGATCTTCGACGGCGGGCGGCTCAGGGCCGAGCGCGAGGCGGCGCGGGCTTTCGTCCGCCAATCCATGGCGAACTACCAGCAAACGGTTCTCGTTGCGTTCAATCAGGTGGCCGATCGGCTTCAGGCCCTCGCCAATGACGATGCAGCGCTCGCCGCAGAGACCCGAAGCCAGACGGCGGCCCTGTCGAATTTGACCCTGGCGCGGGCGGCCTACCAGGCGGGCGCAACCGGGCTTTTGCCCCTGGTCGACGCCGAGCGAGAGGCGGGCGACGCCCGTCGCTCCCGGGTCGCCGCAGAAACCCGCCGCGCCCTGGATACGGTCGAGCTGATTATTGCCTCTGGCGCCCGCTGGACCGGCTGAAGGGCGGTCGAGAACGCCCCGCCAGAGCCGCAGTTTGGAGGCGCCAGCACAGGATGAGCCGCGAGCGTCGCATCCGTTGCGCTTGGCTCATTCAGCGACGTTACGCTGTTGCGGTGGACTCGCGCTCGACTGGACAACGCGGAGTTGTAAAGCTTCTTGTAAATACAATCATCCGCGGGAGGCCGGCAAGGGCTTTACCCCACGTCGAAGGGCAGCATCAGATAAAAGCCGAGCGCCGCCCCCGCGGCGGCGAAGAGCACAGCGCCGCAAACGGCGATCAGACCATAAACCAACGCGGGACTGACCTTTGTGGTTTGAAGATCAGAGCCTGAGGGCGAGGCCGGGCGGACTTGAACGGGGAATGTCTCGGCCATGGGGCGGTCCTTGGCGGGGTTGCTGGCCCCGACGCCAGATAAATCGCCGTCTACTGAGATGGTTCCAGGGCCGCCGCGGCCCCCGGCGTCAGCAGGATCCCTTGAGAGGTCGCCGTCGCCCTAAGCCCGAAGCTGATCCGCCACCCTTCAGCCGGCAGCGTAGCGGAGGCCGCGCCGAGGTTGAATAAGAAGCGCAGGCGACCCTCGCCGCGCCTGAACACAAGAACGCCTTCGGGCGCGTCGTCCTCAAACACGATCCTTGCCTGCTTCAGCTCAGGCCGACCGCGGCGATAGGCCAGCCAGCTTCGGGTAAAGGCGAGGGTCGAACCTTCGTCGGCGTCCTGACGATCCACCGCCAGGGCGAGGTGACGAGGGTCGATCGGCAGCCAGGGCTCAGCCACGCTGAAACCGGCGTGGGCCGCGTCCGCCGACCAGGGCATGGGCGTACGCGCGCCATCGCGCCCCTTGTAGGCCGGCCAGAACGCGATCCCGTCCGGATCGCGCAAGGCCTCGAACGGCAGCTCGGCCTGCGGCAGGCCGAGCTCCTCGCCCTGATAGAGGAAGCTTGTCCCGGGCAGGCTGGTCAGAAGCATGATCAGGGTTTTGGCGAAGTCCGGCCCGCGGCCTTCGCCCCAGCGCGAGGCCGCCCGTTCGAAGTCGTGGTTGGAGAAGGCCCAGGATGGCCATGCGTCCGGAGCCCGGGCGAATAACGCCTCCACCCCTTTTCGGATGACCTCAGGGCCGAAGGGTTTCGACAGAAACCGGAACGAGTAGGCGGTGTGGAACCGGTCGTCTCCAGAGGTGTAGGCCGCGATCGCGCCTTCCGGATCGTCCGAGGCGAGCTCGGCCAGGAGGAAGCGTCCGGGCGTCTCATCGGCGAGCGCCCTCAGACGGGCGGCGAAGACGAAGGTCTCGGGTTGATCGCGGTCGTAAAGGTGGCGCTGCATGAAGTAGGGCCGCACCGCCTTCACGACGCCCGAAGGCGGATTATCCCTGAGGCTGCGGTCATGGGTGTAGCAGTTGGCGACATCGAGCCTGAAGCCGTCGACGCCGCGGTCGAGCCAGAAGCGGGCGACGTCCAAGAGCGCGTCCTGGACCTCGGGAATGTGCAGATTGAGATCGGGCTGGGAGTCTAGGAAATTATGCAGATAGTACTGACGTCGGCGGCTGTCCCACGCCCACATGCCCCCGCCGAAGGCCGCCAGCCAGTTGGACGGCGGCGAGCCGTCCGGCTTCGGATCGGCCCAGACATACCAATCGGCCTTGCTGTTGGTGCGGTCGGACCGGCTTTCGCTGAACCAGGGATGCTCGATCGAGGTGTGGGAATAAACCTGATCGATGATGATCATCAGCTTCAGTCTGTGGCACTTGGCGACGACGGCGTCGAAATCCTGGAGGGTCCCGAACAAAGGGTCGATCGCGGTGTAGTCCGAAATGTCGTAGCCATAGTCGCGCATGGGCGAGGCGAACACCGGCGACAGCCAGACGCCGTCGACGCCGAGGGCGGCGACATAGTCGAGCCGATCCAGGATCCCCGGAAGATCCCCGACGCCATCGCCGCTGAGGTCCTGAAAGCTCCTAGGATAGATCTGATAAAAGACCGCTCCGCGCCAGGCGTCTGCGCTCACGGCTGATCCCTTGATCCGCCCTTCGCAAATCCGTCCCAGCAGGCGTCGTAGTCCGTCTGGAGCTCGGGGCGCTCCATCGCCCAGCGGGTCGCGCGAAACACCCAGCGGCTCTCGATCATAAAGGCGAGGGTATTGTCGATCTTGTGCGGCTTGAGCTCCGCTTCGCTGGCCGTCCTCCAGCTCGCGACATCCGGGCCATGGGCGCTCATGCAGTTATGCAGGCTGATCCCGCCAGGAGCAAAGCCGCCCTGCTTGGCGTCGTAGGCGCCCGTGATGAGGCCCATCAACTCACTCATCAGATTGCGATGAAACCAAGGGGGACGGAAAGAGTGCTCCGCCACCATCCAGCGCGGGGGGAAGATCACAAAGTCGGCGTTGGCCACGCCGGGGGTGTCCGATGGCGAGGTGAGGACCGTAAAGATCGAGGGGTCGGGGTGGTCGAAGCTGACCGTTCCTATGACGTTGAACCGGCTGAGGTCGTACTTGTAGGGGTAAAGGGTGCCATGCCAGGCGGCCACATCCAGGGGCGAATGGTCGATCGAGCTCGACCACAACCGGCCCTGGAATTTCTGAACCACCTCAGTCGTTCGCTCCAGATCCTCGAACGCCGCCGCCGGGGCCAAAAAGTCCCGCGCGTTGGCAAGGCCATTGGACCCGATCGGCCCAAGCTCGGGCAGGCGAAACAGGGCGCCGTAGTTTTCGCAGACATAGCCCCGGGCGGGTCCCCCAAGGAGCTCGACGCGGAACTTCACCCCCCGCGGGACCACGGCGATTTCGCCGGGGCTGAGCGCAAGCGCCCCAAATTCGGTCGCGAGGCGCAGCGCCCCCTCTTGCGGCACGATCAGAAGCTCGCCGTCGGCGTTATAGAACACCCGCTCGCTCATCGAGCGGTTGGCGAGGTAGAGGTGAACGGCGCAGCCTTGTCCCTGGGCAGGGTCGCCATTGCCCGCCACCGTCGCCAGGCCTTCGACGAAGTCCTGGGACGCCGCCGGGATCGCGATCGGGTCCCAGCGCAGCCGGTTGGGGTCGGCCGGCGCCTCATCGAAGGGGCCCGAGCGCACCAGACCCTGCGGGAACGGCCGATAGGGCGAATGCCCGGCGGACGGGCGAAGACGATAGAGCCAGCTTCGGCGGTTCTCGTGGCGTGGGGCGGTGAAGGCCGTGCCCGACAGCTGTTCGGCATAAAGCCCGAACGGCGGTCTTTGCGGCGAATTCTGCCCCTCGGGCAGGGCGCCCGAGACGGCTTCGGTCACATGGTGGGCCCCGAACCCCGGCAGATAGTCAGCGGCGAGGGCGGCGCCTTTGGGCGCGGGCGTGTGCACGGTCATGGAACGATCATGCCTCAGGCGGCGGGGCGAATAAATGCGCGTGTGAGCAAGGATTGACCAAATTCTCCCTTTCCACCGGCGCATTTCGCGGCCTTGATGCGCGCCGACGGACACGCGTGGGGGTTCAATGCAGAAGACCGGGGACGGCGGGCCTGACAGCGGCCGTGTGGAGCTTACCGTCCGGGGTCTGATCCTCGGCGTTGTGATCACCTTCTTCTTCACCGCCGCCAACGTGTTTTTGGGCCTTAAAGTGGCTCTGACCTTCGCGACCTCCATCCCTGCCGCGGTCATTTCCATGGCTCTGCTGCGGCCGTTCAAGACCTCGACCATCTGGGAAAACAACATCGTCCAGACCGTGGCGTCCGCGGCCGGGACCCTGTCCTCGGTGATCTTCGTCCTGCCGGGACTGGTGATGATCGGTTGGTGGAGCCATTTTCCCTACTGGGCCAGCTTCGGCATCTGCGTCGTCGGCGGGGTGCTTGGGGTGATGTACACCATCCCGCTTCGCCGCGCCCTCGTCACCCAGTCGAGCCTGCCCTATCCTGAGGGGGTCGCTGCGGCGGAGGTGCTGAAGGTCGGGGCGGGATCACGATCGGGCATGGAGCACAGCGCGTCCGCCGACGAGGCCCAGACGGGGTTTTGGACCATCGTCTGGAGCTCGCTGCTGTCGGCAGGGTTCGCAGCCGCGACCCAGACCAAGGTCTTGCTGGCCGAACTCAGCGCCTATTTCCGCCTGGGCGCGGGCCGGGCGGCGACGGGGGTTTCAGGCTCGATGTCCCTGGCCCTGGTCGGCGCGGGACATTTGATGGGGATTGCGGTGGGCATGGCCATGCTGGTCGGGCTGATCATCGCCTGGGGCGTCGCGGTTCCGCTTCTGACCGCCCTTCATCCCATTGCTGGACCCGCGGCCAAGGCGGCGGGGACCGCCTTCAGTACAGAAGTGCGTTTCTTCGGCGCCGGCGCCATCGGGACTGCAGCGATCTGGACCCTCAGTAAACTCGCCCTGCCGGTCTGGAGCGGCCTTATGTCCGCCATGACGGCCTCGAGCCTGCGCGCCGCCTCCGGGGCCGAAGCGCTCGAGCGCTCCGAGCGCGACATGCCGCTCTGGATTGTCGGCCTGATCTGCCTGCTCACCCTGCCGCCGATGGCCTGGCTGCTGCACGCCTTTCTCAAGGACGGACCCTTAGCGTCCATGGCGCCCGCGCTGATCCTCGGCGCCATCGCCTATATCGTCGTCGCGGGATTTCTGGTGGCGGCGGTGTGCGGCTATATGGCCGGCCTGATCGGCTCGTCCAACAGTCCGGTCTCGGGCCTGGCCATCCTTGCGGTTCTGGGCGCAGCGGTCCTGCTCACGGTCTTCGCCAAAGCGACGGCGGGCGGCGCCGGGCAGACCGCGCTTGTGGCCTTTTCCTTGTTCGTAACGTCGATACTCTTGACCGTGGCGACCATCGCCAACGACAACCTTCAGGATCTGAAGACCGGCCAGCTGGTCGACGCGACGCCTTGGCGTCAGCAGCTCGCCCTTCTGATCGGCGTCCTCGCCGGAGCAGCGGTGATCCCGCCGGTCCTGGATCTGCTCAATCATGCCTTCGGGTTCGCAGGCTCCAACGCCCACGCCATCGCCCAGGGCCACCCCCTGGCGGCCCCCCAGGCGACGCTGATCTCCACCCTCGCCCAAGGCGTGATCGTCGGCGACGCCAAGATGTGGCCGCTCCTGGGCGTCGGCGCCCTGGTCGGCGGCGCCCTCGTTGTGGTGGATGAGCTTCTCAGGCTGACCAAACGCTACTCTCTGCCGCCCCTCGCCGTCGGCCTCGCGATCTACCTGCCGATGTCGGTGACGAGCCCTGTGGTTCTGGGCGCCGTCGTCGGCTGGCTTTACGACACGTGGGCCGAGCGCCAGGGCGATCGTGCCGAGCCCGCCAAACGCATGGGCGTGCTCCTGGCGTCGGGTCTGATCGTCGGCGAAAGCCTGTTCAATGTCGCCCTGGCCGCCCTCATCGGCGCCACCAACAAAGGCGAGCCCCTGGCGTTGATCGGCGATCGCTTCGCGCCGACGGCGGCGGTCATTTCGATCATCATCGCCGCGGCTGCGATCGTCGGCGGCTATCTGGCCGTCGCTCGGGCGGCGTCGGCGCTCCGGACGGTCGCGCCTCCCGGTTAAGCCGGCTTTGCTTCGGCCGGAAGGGGCGGATGCAGGGCGTCGCGGGCCGCCTTGCGCCGCTTTAGCCAACCGGCCAGGGTCGAGGCGGCGAGGGCGAGCAGCACGCCGTAGCTTACCGCGTTCAGCATGCCGACATAGGCGCGCCTCAGGCCCTCCTCGCGCACGCCGTCCTCAAGGTGAAAGGCGTGCACAGCCAAGACAAAGGCCTGCAGCATCATGGCCGCGCCGAGCCAGAAGCTTGGATAAAGCAAAGCGGCGATCAGCAAAGCGGTCGCCAGCACGAAGTCGGAGGTCATGAACACAAAAGCCCGCAGGTCGACCGGCGTCAGGGGCAGGACGGCCAGGCAGCCGATCCAGGTGACCGCAACCGCCGTTGCGCCCACGCGCTCGCCCGGTCCGCCCTTAATCCATGCGAACAGAACGATGGCGATCAGAACACAAAGGCCGACTTGCACTGAAAACCCGCGCAAAGAAAAACCGCGCTCCTGCGGTCAGGAACGCGGTCTAACTTACTTCTGTTAATATAGCGAAAACCGGCTGTTAAGTCGGAATTAACGCTTTAACTAGGCGACGTTGCGCTCGTCGAGGTGCTGGGTGCTCGGTTGATTCGGCGGCTTATCCGTCACGCCGATCAGCTTGGTGCGGATGCCGACGCGAACCTTGAGGTCGGCCATTTCGCCATGGGCGACCACGATGGCGGACTTGGAGGCGGCAAGGGTGGAGATCGCCTCGGCGACCTTGGCCGCAGCCGTATCTCCGACCGATGCGGACAGGCCGAACGCCTTGCGGGTCTCCATCATGCCGGTGAGAAGCGTCATCGCTTCTGTGATGGCGGCGTCCACCGCCGCCTCCGTTGCGAACAGCTTGTTCGCCAGTTGCTGCGCAGCTAAAGCCTTTTCCACCAAAACCCTCCTATGGTTGGACTTGAGCAAGGTAAATGAAACGTTAACGCTTGTCGAGGGCCTACCCAGATTGGGCGTCTGCGCGGAGCGTCGCGGCAAGGGCGCAGGGCGCGCCAGCCCGTGAGCGACCAGGGTTTGGGGCGACAATCTGCCGCTGGAAGCGATCCGTTAGGACATTGTGGGCATCATCCTTCGCCAACCAACGCCTGTGCTCCTAGGTCGGACTGGGGACAAAGGCTTACTGGGGACGTCGCGATGAGCTTAGACCTTCCGGGCTCCGGGCCCCGAGCAGCGCTCACGACGCTGCAGGGTCGGATCACGGCGGTGGCCATGCTCACGGCTGTGGCCGTCCTGCTCGCCGCGTGCGTGGTGTTCACCGCCGAGCAGTTGCGCGCCGAGCGTCAGGGCTTCGAGCGAGCGCAGGAAGACTGGACCGAGGTCATGGCGGTCTCCGCCGGCCACTCTCTTGAAGTTCACGACGAGGCCCGCCTTGAACGGGTGGTGGACAGCTTTCGTGCGGCGCCCAATGTACGCCGTGCAGCCGTGGTCGATCTAAAGGGCCGGGTGATCGACGCCTACGACAGCGCCCGGCCCCCCACCCGTTCCGACCGCGCTCTCGTCACGGCCCGGGCGCCGGTCTATGTCGCCGGGCGAAAGGTCGGGGAGTTCGTGCTGGTGCGCGAACAGCCCCTGGCGGGCCAGTTCCTGGTGCGCTGCCTGGCCGTGGCGGCGGCCCTGTTCTTCGCCGCCGCGGGCCTCTCGCTATTTCTCGGCCGCTGGCTCGCCAAGCGGGTGGTCGAGCCGATCGACCGCCTCGCCGAAGGCATGCGCGAAGTGGCTCAGAACTCCGACTTCGCGCGCCGCGTCGAACCGATGGCGGATGACGAACTCGGCCGCCTGACCGGCTGTTTCAACGCTCTGATCGAGCGGCTTAAGGTCAACGACGCGGAGCTGCGTGAGACCCTGCACGAGCTGACCCACGCCCGGGATGCGGCCGAGGCCGCCAATGTGCAGAAGTCCCAATTTCTGGCCAACATGAGCCATGAGATCAGGACCCCCCTCAACGGCGTTCTGGCCATGGCCCAGATCATGGCCCTCGGCGATATGGCCGAAGAGCAGCGCGAACGCCTGACGGTGATCCGAAAGTCCGGCGAGGCCCTGCTCGAAATCCTGAACGACATCCTTGACGTCTCCAAGATCGAGGCGGGCAAGCTTGAGCTCGATCGGGTCGAGTTTGATGTGGAGAGCGTGATCCAGGGCGCCCGGGACGGCTTTTTGGCCGTCGCCGAGAAAAAGGGCCTGAGTTTCGTCCTCGATATATCGCCCGACGCGCGCGGCATGCGCGCCGGCGATCCGGCGCGCCTGCGCCAGATCGTCACCAACCTCGTATCCAACGCGTTGAAGTTCACCAGCGCCGGGGAAGTGGCGATCATCGCCCGGGGCCTTGGCGAGGGGGGGGCGGACGGGGTGTTGATCAGTGTTCGCGACACCGGCATGGGCATGCCTTCGGAAAAACTGCCTTTGCTGTTCCAGAAGTTCACCCAGCTCGACGCCTCCACGACCCGTCAGTTCGGGGGCACCGGACTTGGGCTCGCGATTTGCCACGAGCTGACGGTCCTGATGGGCGGGCGGATCTGGGCCGAGAGCGTCTTGGGCCAGGGCTCGACCTTTCATACGGAGCTGCCCCTCTTGCGGGTCGGCGCAGAGCCCTTCGCCGAAGCCGAAGCGGACGACAGCCTGCCGGAAGACCAAGGCCGGGTGCTTCGGGTGCTTGCGGCCGAGGACAACCTCACCAATCAGATGGTGCTCTCCACCATCATCCAGATTTTCGGCGCGGAGCTTGAGCTGGCCGAAAACGGCGCCCTTGCGGTGGAGGCCTGGGACACGGGCGACTTCGACGTGATCCTGATGGACATTCAGATGCCGGTGATGGACGGCATATCCGCAACCCGGGAAATCCGCAGCCGCGAGGCGGTCCAGGGCCGCACGCGCACGCCGATCATCGCCCTTTCGGCCAACGCCATGGTTCACCAGATCAAAGACTATGTAGCCGCCGGCATGGACGGGCATGTGGCCAAGCCGATCGAACTGCCCAAGCTGCACGCCGCCCTTGAGACCGCCCTGACCGCGCGCATGGCCGCCGAGGCCGAGGCCGAGGTCGCCTAGGTCGTCCACATCCAGCGCTTGAGCCTCGTCGCGGCGCCGCTATAGTCCCGCCCGATTTCGACGCCTCCCCAAAAGGATCCGCCGCCTATGGCCAGCGCCCACGACAGTCCCTCTGAGCACCACCCTGGCAAGATGAACATTTCCGAACAGACCGCGACCTTCAGGCTCGTTGTCGGTCTCTTCAAGTGGGGCTCGCTGGCGATTGCGGCGTCTCTGGTGCTCTTGACCCTCTGGTTTTGCACAGGAGCCGGCTTCTTTCCCGGCTTCGTCATCGCCCTGATCATGGTGGTCCTCGGCGTGATCTTCCTGCGTGAGAAGACCTCTGACGCGCACTAGAGGGCGTCCTGCCCGCCGTCCAAACCTTTGCCGCTGGACAACGGCGGACAAACATCGTCCTAAGTCCCCCGGGATCAGCGAGGAGGCCGAATGACTGCGACGATCGCCGTCACAAAGGAGCGAAGATCGGGCGAGACGCGGGTCGCGGCGACGCCCGACAGTGTCAAGAAGCTGATCGGCATGGGATTTGCCGTGGTCGTTGAGGCCGGCGCCGGAGCCGGATCCAGCTTTCCCGACGCCGATTATCTCGCCGCCGGGGCCGTCGTCGTGCCCGACGCTAAGACCGCCCTGAAGGACGCGGATCTTGTGTTCAAGGTGCGCGGGCCGGATCCGGACGAGATCGCCGGCCTGAAACCGGGCGCTCTCGTGGTCGCCCTTCTTTCCCCTTACGCGGACAAGCCGATCCTCGACGCCCTCGCCAAGGCAGGATCCACGGCCCTCGCGATGGAGTTCATTCCCCGCATTAGCCGCGCCCAGTCCATGGACGCCCTGTCCTCGCAGGCCAACCTCGCCGGGTATCGCGCAGTGATCGAAGGCGCCGCCCTTTACGGACGCGCCATGCCGATGATGATGACGGCTGCAGGCACGGTCGCTGCGGCCAAGGTGTTTATCATGGGCGTCGGCGTCGCCGGCCTTCAGGCGATCGCCACGGCCCGGCGGCTCGGCGCGGTGGTGACCGCCACCGACGTCAGACCCGCGACCAAGGAGCAGGTCGAGAGCCTCGGCGCCAAATTTCTCGCCGTCGAGGACGAGGAGTTCAAGAACGCTCAGACGGCGGGCGGCTATGCTAAGGAAATGTCGCCCGAGTATCAGGCCAAGCAGGCGGCCCTCCTGTCCGAGCATCTGAAGAAGCAGGACATTGTGGTCACCACCGCCCTGATCCCGGGTCGCCCGGCGCCCAAGCTGGTGTCGGCCGAACAGGTCGCGTCCATGAAACCCGGGAGCGTCCTTGTAGACCTCGCGGTGGAGCAGGGGGGCAATGTCGCCGGTGCGGCCAAGGATCAGGTTGTCGAGACCGGCGGGGTCAAAATCGCCGGCTTCTCCAACCTGCCGGCTTCGATCGCCGCCGACGCGTCCAGCCTTTACGCCCGCAACCTTGTCAACCTGGCGGCCCTGTTCGTCGACAAGGAAAAGGCATTCGCGCCCCAGTGGGACGATGAGATCCTGCAGGCGGCCGTCGTCACCAAGGGCGGCGAGATCGTGCACCCGGGGCTGAAGGGAGCCTAAGCGCCATGGACGTCGTCGATCCTACTGTCTTTCGCCTGGCGATCTTCGTGCTCGCCATCTTCGTCGGTTATTATGTGGTTTGGAGCGTCACGCCTGCTCTTCACACGCCCTTGATGGCGGTGACCAACGCCATTTCCTCGGTCATCATCGTCGGCGCGCTTCTGGCGGCTGCGGCGCACGCGGCGTCGGGCCAGACCACGGGCCTGCACATCTGGGTGTCCAAGGGTGCGGGCGCTGTCGCCGCCGGCCTCGCCGCCGTCAACATTTTTGGCGGGTTCTTGGTCACTCAGCGCATGCTCGCCATGTACAAAAAGAAGGCCAAGTAGTGCGCCGCGCGTTTCTGATGGGCCCTTTGGTGGCCGCGGCCGGCCTCAGCGCATGCGGCCAGACCGCGGGCGCTGACCGGTCTGCGTCCGCGTCTGCCGCTATGGGGCCCCACCTTGATCTGGCCGTCGCAGCCCCCCGCAACACCCGCTATGAGATGTTGTGCGCGGTCCACACCTATCAGGCCTCGCCGGGCCAGTACGTCAACCGCTACGGCATCGAGAAGACCGGCCCGTTCAGCGACGTCATACCCTCGGCAAGCGCCCACTGCACGGCCAAGATCGACTCGGGCCCGGCGCCGGTCGCGGTGAGCCTCTCACGGGCCGGCTCGGTCCACACCATGACCATCGATACCGTCGGCGACGACGGCAAAAGAACGCTGCACGTCTGGTGATCGGCGAAACGGGGAAAGTATGAACGCCAATATCGCCGCCCTGCTCTACCTGGCTTCGGGCGTCCTGTTCATTCTGGCGCTGCGCGGCCTTTCGAGTCCGGTGACGTCAAGGCGCGGGAATCAGATGGGCATGGTCGGCATGACCATCGCCGTCCTGACCACCCTGGCCACCTTGTGGACCGAGGGCGCGCTTGACGTGATCACCCTTGGCCTGATCGGGATCGGAGTCGCCATCGGCGGCGGCGTCGGAGCGGTGATCGCCCGCCGGGTGCCGATGACGGCCATGCCTCAGCTGGTCGCAGCCTTCCATTCCCTGGTCGGTCTCGCCGCCTGCCTCGTGGCCGTCGCCGCTCTTTACACCCCAGCCGCCTACGGGATCGCCGAGGGGGCCGGCATCAAGCTCGAAAGCCTGATCGAGCTGTCGCTCGGCGTCGCCATTGGGGCGGTCACCTTCACCGGGTCTTTGATCGCCTTCGCCAAACTGAACGGCAACATGTCCGGCGCGTCCATCCTCCTGCCGGGCCGCCACCTGATCAACGCCCTGATCGGCCTCGCCATCCTCGCCCTGATCGTGGTTTTGGTCCTGAGCGGCGGCAGCGCCGTCTGGGCCTTCTGGGGCGTCTTCATTCTGGCCTTGATCGCCGGGATAACCCTGATCATCCCGATCGGCGGCGCCGACATGCCGGTGGTCGTGTCCATGCTGAACAGCTATTCCGGCTGGGCGGCGGCGGCCCTCGGCTTCACCCTCGCCAACAATACCCTGATCATCACAGGCGCGCTCGTAGGCTCCTCCGGCGCCATCCTCAGCTACATCATGTGTAAGGGCATGAACCGCAGCTTCATCTCGGTGATCCTGGGCGGTTTCGGCGGCGATGACGCTGTGGCGGGGAGCGGGGTCAAGGAGACCCGGCCGGTCAAGCAGGGGTCGGCTGAGGACGCCGCCTTCATCATGAAGAACGCCTCCAAGGTCATCATCGTCCCCGGCTACGGCATGGCGGTGGCTCAGGCTCAGCACGCCCTGCGCGAAATGGCCGACACCCTCAAAAAGGAGGGGGTCGAGGTCAAGTACGCCATTCACCCGGTCGCCGGACGCATGCCCGGCCACATGAATGTGCTCCTGGCCGAAGCCAATGTGCCCTACGACGAGGTGTTCGAGCTTGAGGACATCAACTCCGAGTTCGCGACCGCGGACGTGGCCTTCGTGATCGGCGCCAACGACGTCACCAATCCTGCCGCCAAGACCGATCCTCAGTCGCCGATCTTCGGCATGCCGATCCTTGAGGTCGAAAAGGCGCGCACGGTCCTTTTCATCAAACGCGGCATGGGATCGGGCTACGCGGGCGTGGAGAACGAGCTCTTCTTCCGGGACAACACCATGATGCTGTTCGCGGACGCCAAGAAGATGGTCGAGGGCATCGTCAAGGCGCTTTGATGTCCCCGGGGGGTCGCCGGTCTTAACCTGGCCGCCTGAGTGGGCCCAAGGCGCCTTCGCCGGCTCCGTGCGAGGCCTGGAGCGCATCCCTGGCGCGGGCCAAGGCCCCTCAGGCGACCGCGCGCGTCTCCAAGGCTTCGGCCAGCAGGGGCTCGAAAATATGTTGAGCCAGGTGGCGCACCACGTCGACGACCACGCCGTCGCCGATCAGATGGTAGGCCTCGCTATAGGCCTTAGGCAGACTGTAGTCGTCGCTAAGACCCATCAGCCGCGCGGCCTCCCGCGCTGAGATCAGGCGCGAGCGCACTCTATTGCCCTCGATCACCAGGATCACCTGGCGACTGGAGCCGCCTGCAGGGGTCCTGAGGCATCCGGCTATGCCGTCGAACCGAACCTCGGCGCGCTGGACCTTCACGCCCGCCCCGCCCGGGCGCGTGCGCTTATAAACGCCGCCCACCATGCGCCGCCCGGCGCCCATGGCGGCGGCGACCTTGGCCCGGTTGACCGGCGACATCTTGGCCAGGAGCTGGTTGGTTTCCTCGGCGGAGTGCCATGAAACGCTGACCGGATCCTCCTCGATTTCGTCAGCGAAGGTTCTCACCCGGTGGCCAGGGGTAGGCAGGCTCCACCACAGCATGTTCGATCTTAAGGCCGGGGGGAGGGCTGTGATGGCGCGGCAGAGCGCGCGGGTATGGAAGGGCGCCAAGGGTTCGGCGGATAAGAGCCCGGGATCGATGGCGATGTCTGCGCGCACGCCGATCAAGAAAAGCCGAGGCCGGGACTGAGGCACGAAGAGATCGGCGTTGATCACCAAGGGGCCGCACCCATAGCCCCCGTCCTCGAAGGTCCGGCAGATCGCCTCAAAATCCCTACCGCCGTGGGAGGTGAGGGCGCCGCAGACATTCTCTAAAGCGATCAGTTTGGGAGCGCGACCTTCGGCTCCAAGCGCCCGGACGAGGTCCCAGAAGGGATAGAAGGTTCCGGACCGCGCGCCGTTCAGCCCGGCGCCGACGCCGGCCAGGGACAGGTCCTGGCACGGGAACGATCCCCACATCAGATCCGCGACGCCCGGCAGGTCAGCCGTCGTGATCGCACGAATGTCGGCGAGCTTCAGCGCGCCAGGTCCGAAATTGGCCTGATAAGCCGCGCCCTTCTTGACATCGATGTCGTTCGCGAAGAGGCAGGTCCAGCGCGGGCCGAGGCCCTTGCGGGCCATGCCGCCGCCGGCGAAGAACTCGTAGAACTCAGTCATGGGGGCGAGGCGGGCGCTTGCGCGTCAGCGTCTTCGGGCCCGCCTCGGCGATCCCGGCGCGGCGGGACCGGGGCCTTGCGCCAAGGGCGCCGGCCTGCGTGATCGTCGCCAAGGTCTCGGTGGAAGGCTGAAAGGTCAAAGGCCGAAGGCTGGTGTCCAGGGCCGCGTTCGAATCGCTCTGCATGCGGCCAGTCTGGCGCCCGGGCGCCCCAAGGTCGAATGCCTCACGTGGGGTCGCGTCTTCTTCTGCGTTTAGCGCCGCAGCGCCGTGACGGCTCCATCGCTGCGGCGCGCGCCGCCGCCGGCAAGGGCCATGGGTTCAAAAATCCAACGGCGCGTTGTCCTTGACCTCCTTCATAACGAAAAAGGTCCGCGCCTGGCGAACCCCAGGCAGCGCAATCAGTTTTTCGGCGTGCAGGCGGTTGAAGTCCTGCATGTCGCGTACACGGATCTTCAGCAGATAATCGAAGTCGCCGGCGACGAGATGGCAATCTAGCACCACTGGCATGTCCAGCACCGCGCGCTCGAGGTCGGCGAAGCTTTCCGGCGTCGACCGATCAAGCACGACACCCACGAGCGCGATCGCCCCCAGCCCCACGAGCGCAGGATCAATCTCCGCCCTTACGCTTCGGATATAGCCCCGCTCAAAGAGCCTCTGAGTGCGGCGATAGCAGGTGGCTGCGCTGAGGTTCATTTTCTTGGCGAGGTCGGCATTTGAAAGCCGCCCGTCGCTCTGGAGCAGCAAGAGGATGCGGCGGTCGAGGCGGTCCAAATTATTGCTGAACGACTCATTCAGTTTGGATGTAGATTTTGATGGCATTGTGCATTCTATGCTCGGAAATCGGCTGAAGCTACGCGTCTAAGGCCCAACTTCGAGAGCACCATTCATATAAGTTCCGATAGGCTTGCTGGCGTTCAACCCCGCCCGGGACGCCTCGCCATGAACCTTGAAAAGTTCGACCGTTATCCGCTGACGTTCGGGCCGACGCCCATCGAATATCTGCCCCGCCTGACCGGAGCCCTTGGCGGCGGTGTGGAGATCTACGCGAAGCGCGACGACTGTAATTCCGGTCTCGCCATGGGCGGCAACAAGCTGCGCAAGCTCGAATATATCGTCCCCGACGCGATCGCATCGGGCGCCGATACGCTGGTGTCCATCGGCGGTGTCCAGTCGAACCACACCCGGTTGGTTGCGGCGACGGCGGCGAAGATCGGCATGAAGTGCGTCGTCGTGCAGGAAAAGTGGGTCCCGCACTACGACGCCGTCTATGACCGCGTGGGCAATATCCTGATGACCCGCCTGATGGGCGCGGACTGCCGCTTGGTCGACGACGGCTTTGATATCGGCATTCGCAAGAGCTGGGAGGATGCGCTGCAGTCGGTGCGCGACGCCGGCGGCAAGCCCTATCCGATTCCGGCCGGGGCCTCGGTGCACAGATACGGCGCGCTTGGCTATGTCGCCTTCGCTGAAGAGGTCGCCCAGCAGGAAGCGGCATTGGGCTTCACCTTCGACTACATCGTCGTCTGCGTCGTCACCGGCTCGACCCAGGCGGGGATGATCGTTGGCTTCGCCGCGCAGGATCGCGCCGATCGGGTGATCGGCATCGACGCGTCCGGAACACCGGAACAGACCCGCGCTCAGGTGCGCCATATCGTGGACAGCGCCGCGGAACTCGTCGAACTCGGTCGCGCGGTGCGGGACGATGAGATCATCATCATCGAAGACTACGCCTATCCGGCCTACGGCGTGCCTTCGGAGGACACCAACGCGGCGATCCGGCTCGCCGCGCGTACCGAAGCTTTGATCACCGATCCCGTCTATGAGGGCAAATCCATGCAAGGCCTGATCGACCTGACGAAGACGGGATTTTTCCCGAAGGGCTCGAAAGTGCTCTACGCCCATCTTGGCGGCGCGCCGGCGCTGAACGGATACAGCTACTACTACCGAGAGGGCTGACCGGCTCGCGAGGGCGAGGACAGGCTCGCCCATTATTGGCGCTTATCCACTTTCCAAAACGCGCCAGGTCACGACCTCGGGCGCAAGGCGCTTGAGCCTGAGGCTCCAGAGGCCTATCTCTAACGGCGGCGGGTCTGCTGCGGCTCGCGTCGAAGGCAAACATATCCCACCGACCTTAATTCACTCATAGGGAGCTGTCCCTGTCCGTGGCCGTGGCTGCGGGTATATGGCGCCCACCTGGTAATCCAGGTCTGAGGGGATTGAACCGCCCTTCACGGTCCTCGCGGCGCCGCCACCTCGCCCAGGGTTAGGCCTTCCCTTACGGGCCCGTTGCGCATCGCGCCCTGCGATCTATAGGGTGCTCCAGCCTACCGAATGTTGGAGACGGCAATGGCCGACAGCGCCCAGACCGACCTCGACGCCTTCCGCGCAGAGACCCGCGCCTGGCTCGAACAGAATTATCCTAAATCCCTGAGTGCGCCTATGGCGGACGACGAGGCCCCCTGGGGCGGTCGGCGCGCCCAATGGGCCAATCCAGACGCCAAGCTCTGGCTCGACCGGATGGCGGCGAAGGGGTGGACGGCGCCGACCTGGCCAAAGGCCTATGGCGGCGGCGGTCTCACCCGCGACGAGGACCGGGTGCTGCAGCAGGAGCTCATCCGGGTGAAGGCGCGTCCGGCGCTGATGAGTTTCGGGATCTGGATGCTGGGTCCTGTTCTGCTCGAATACGCGAGCGAAGCCCAGAAGCTGAAATTCCTGCCCCCGATCGTGCGCGGCGAGATCCGCTGGTGTCAGGGGTATTCGGAACCGGGGGCGGGCTCGGATCTCGCGGGCCTGCAGACCCGCTGCGAGGACCGCGGCGACCACTATCTGGTCAATGGTCAGAAGGTCTGGACGTCCTATGCGGACCAGGCCGACTGGATTTTCTGCCTGGTTCGCACTGACGCCTCCAAGAAGCATGAAGGCATCAGCTTTCTGCTGTTCGACATGAAGACGCCCGGGGTCGAGGTGCGGCCGATCAAGCTGATCTCGGGCTCCTCGCCCTTCTGCGAGACCTTTTTTGACGATGTGAAGGTGCCCAAAGACCAGCTGGTCGGCAGGCTGAACGGGGGCTGGGACATCGCCAAGCGCCTTTTGCAGTACGAGCGGCAGAACATTTCGGCCAGCGGCTTTGGCGGCGGCGCCGGTCTTGAGCTCGAGGAGGTCGCCAAACAGTTCGTCGGGTGTGTAGAGGGCAAGATCGCGGATCCCGACCTCAGAGCCCGCGTCGCCGAGCACCGGATGTACGCCAAGGCCTTCGCCCTCACGGTCCGCCGGGCCGAGGCGGAGTCCAAGGCCGCCAAGGGCCCCTCGGCCGCCACCTCGATCATCAAATACGCCGCCGCCAAGCTGAACCAGGACCGGAGCGAGCTGATGATCGAGGCCTTGGGGACCCAGGGCCTGGGCTGGGAAGGCGAGGGCTTTGATCCTGAGGCGCTCAAGGCCACCCGCGCCTGGCTCCGCTCCAAGGGGAACTCCATCGAGGGCGGCACCTCGGAGGTGAACCTCAATGTCGTCGCCAAGCGTGTCCTTGGACTTCTGGACCACCAGTAGGCGATGGCGACCATCGAATTCTGGTACGAGTTCGCCTCGACCTACTCCTACCCCGCGGCCTGGAGGATCGAACGTCTGAGCCAGGCGGCGCGGGTGAAGCTTGTATGGCGCCCGCTCCTGCTCGGCCCGCTGTTCAACCGTCAGCAGGGCATGACCGACAGCCCGTTCAATGTGGTCGAGGTCAAGGGGCGCTATATGTGGCGGGACATGGAGCGGGTCTGCCAGGCCGAGATGCTGCCCTTCCGCCGTCCCTCGGCCTTCCCGCGCCGGAGCCTTCTGGCCCTGCGCCTAGCTCTGGTCGGCGCTCATCGGGGCTGGATCGCCAACTTCAGCCGCGCGGTCTACGCCGCCAACTTCGGCCAGGACCGGGATATCGGCGACCCGGCCGTCCTTGCCGCCCTGGTCAAGGAGGTCGGCGGCGATCCGGTTGCGGACCTAAACGAGGCCGATACGGACGCGATCAAGGCCGAGCTTAGGGACAATGTCGCCGAGGCGGAGGCGAAAGGCATCTTCGGCGCGCCGAGCTTTTATATTCCCAACGCCAAGGCGGAAGGGGGCGAGCTGTTCTGGGGCAACGACCGGCTGGAGCAGGCGGTCGCCTGGGCTGGCGCACACTGATGAGAGCTTAGGGACGATCCATGGGCGTACTGACCGAAGAGCAGGTGATGCTGAAGGATGCAGCCAAGGGCTGGGTGGGCGATCGCTCGCCGGTCTTGGCCCTGCGCAAGCTTCGCGACGCCGATGTCGAGGCAGGGTTTGATCGCGACGTCTGGGCCGAGATCGGCCAGATGGGCTGGGCTGGCGTCGTGGTGCCGGAGGCCTATGGCGGCTCGGAGTTCGGCTACCGCGCCTTAGGCCTGATTCTGGAGGAGACTGGCCGCACCCTGACCAACTCGCCGCTGATCTCCACAGCCTTGTTCGCCGCCACCGTCCTCACCCTCGGCGGCGACGCGGCGCAGAAGGACGCCTGGCTGCCCAAGATCGCCGAAGCCGCGGCGGTGATCGCGCCGGCGATCGATGAGGGCGCCCACCACGCGCCAGCCTCAACCGCCTTGAAGGCGGTCAGGTCCGCCGGCGGCTGGACCCTTTCGGGCAAGAAGACCTTCGTCCTCGACGGCTTTGTCGCCGACGCCTTCATCGTCGCCGGGCGCACCGCGGGTCAACCGGGCGAGGCGGCGGGGATCACCCTTTTTCTGGTCCCTGCGGCGGCGGACGGCGTGTCGCGCATCCGACTGAAGACGGTGGATTTCCGAGGGGCGGCCGATGTCGTCTTCGATGAGGTCAGGCTGGGTGAAGACGCGGTGATCGGTCAGATCGACCACGGCTTTAGCCTTCTTGATCAGGCCCTTGACCGCACGCGCGCCGGGCTCGCCGCTGAGATGCTGGGCCAGGCCAGCCAGGCGTTCGACATCACCCTCGACTACCTCAAGACCCGGGTGCAGTTCGGCCAGGTGATCGGAACCTTTCAGTCCCTGCAGCACCGGGCCGCCAAGATGTTCACCGAACTGGAAATGACCCGCAGCTGCGTTGAGGCGGCCCTCGACGCCATCGACGCGGGCGCCAATGATGTGCGCGCCCTCTGCTCCCTGGCCAAGGCCAAGGCGTCGGAGACGGTTCACCTCGTCTCCAACGAAATGGTCCAGATGCATGGCGGCATCGGCATGACCGACGCCCACGACGCCGGGCTCTATATGAAGCGCGCCCGGGTCTCTGAAGCCCTGTTGGGCGGCGCGAGTTTCCACCGCGACCGCTACGCGACCCTCATGGGCTATTGATGAGGTCCCCCTTTTCGCTCGCGCCGGTCTTGGGGGCGCGAGCTGACCTCAGGCCGCTTTCAGCCGCTCGAGGTAAGGGCCGTGAAGATCGGGGTTCGCCGCTAAGACGGCGCCGTCCTCAAGGGTGAAGGTCGCTCCGTCGGCTGTGGTGATCACCCCGCCGGACTCGGTCACGATCAGCCAGCCGGCGGCCATGTCCCATGGCTTAAGCCCGCGCTCCCAGTAGCCGTCGAACCGGCCAGCGGCGACATAGGCGAGGTCAAGGGCCGCCGACCCGAAGCGGCGCACTCCCGCGACCCGCTGGGTCATCTGATGCAGCTCTTTCAGGAAGACGCCATGCCCGGGTTTGCCGGTAAAGGGAATGCCGGTGGCGATCAGCGATTCATCGAGCTTTCGGCGCGCGGAGACACGCAGGCGCTTTTCCGTATTGAGAAAGGCGCCCTTGCCCTTTTCCGCCCAAAACATTTCGTTGCTGATGGGGTTGAAGGTCAGGCCGGCGACGATCCCGGCGCCGTCGCGCTCCAGGGCGATGTTCACGGCGAAGTGCGGAATGGCGTGGAGAAAGTTGGTGGTGCCGTCCAATGGATCGACGATCCAGCGGTGGGTCTTGTCCGACCCTTCGTCCAGGCCGCCCTCCTCGCCGAGGAAGCCATAGCCGGGCCGCGCCTTTTCAAGCTCCTCGCGCAGGATCTCCTCTGACTTAAGGTCGGCTTGGCTGACGAAGTCGCCCGGCCCCTTCTTGGAGACCTGCAGCTCGGAGACCTCGCCAAAGTCGCGCGCCAGACGCCGGCCCGCCTTGCGCGCGGCGGCCATCATCACTTGCAGAAGGGCTGAGGGGGTGGTCATTGACGGCGTGTAGCGCAGGCGCCAGGGCCGCGTCGAGCTTTCGCCGCACGCAAGGGCGGCCTATCAAGGCCCCGATGAGCCTTATCTTCCATCGTGCTGTCCTGATCCGCCGCTGGACATCAATCGCCCTCCGCGCCGGCGTCCGGCCGAGGCCCGCCCCCCGCAAGCCCCGGCGGAAGGCATTTGGCGTGTCCAGGGGAACCATGACGCCCCTGAAGCGCGCCGACGCCCCACGGGGGCCGACCTCCTGGATCGACGGGTGAAGCGCGCCATAGGGGCGAGCCTCGCCGGGTTGGCTCTGCTTGGGGCGCTCCTCAGCGTCGCGCCGGCCTTCGCGGCGGAGGATCCCTACGTGGAGCGTGCTGCGGGCGCCAAAGGTGAGGCGGCCCTGCGGATGGATGTTGTGTTTGGCCAGGCCGGCGGCGCGGATCGGCTCCGCGAGCGCCTGAACGCAAGCCCGCCGCCGTCTCAGGCCTTCGCCGCTGAGGCCTGGCCGCTCGTGTGTGAAGACGATTATCACGAGGGCCGCTATGCTTTAGCCGCTTCCGACTGCGCCCGGGCTGCAGAGGTGGGCTCTGACGCCCACGTCCTTGAAATCGTCGACCTCCTCATCCGCGAGCCCCCTGTGCAGGCGGAAGGGAGCGCGCGCGCAGCCCTGACCGCCGGCTCCCACATTGAGGTTCGCTCGGGCGAGTATCTCGGCTTTGCGATCGCCGACACCGGTGCGCAGATCTCGGTCATGATGCAGAGCGTCGCGGCGAAGGCCCATGTGCGCCTCCTCGGCGTCACCCGATCGGTGGATACGACCACCACGACGGTGGCAGGTCAGATCGGGATCATCCCGGAGGTGCACATCGGTAAGGCCGTGCTCCGCAACCTGCCGGTTCTTGTGCTTGCCGACGCCCAGTTGACCCTCGCCAACGGCGCGGTCCGCCTTCCCTTCATCATCAGCCTCTATGGCCTGGCGCAATTCGGCAAAATGGCCTGGCTCGACCATGGGCGCTGGCTTGCCTTGGGCGAGGCTGCGCCCGAGGATTTTAAGGACGCCGTCCCGATGATCTGGCACCCCCTCGGCCTCGGCGTACCCCTTGACGGGGTGTCAGGCCGGCGCGCCGCCCACCTCGATAGCGGCGCCAACATCAGCTACCTGCTCGAGGCCGGCCTGCAGCTGATCCCGGCGGACGAGCGGGTCCTTATGGGCGTCGGCCATCGCCGGATCGGCGGGGTCGGCGGGGTGGTCGAGGAGGACATCGAGCGGCTTCCGCGGGCCAGTCTGTTCCTGGCCGGCCATCCGCTGACCTTCTCCGACGTCGATGTCGCCATGGATGCGGACACCGGAGAAGTCGCCCGCCTTGGCGAGGATGTGCTCGGCCGTTACGCCGCCGTCGTGCTCGATTTCAAGGCCATGCAGTTTTCGCTAAGCCCCTGAAGCGGGCTCTTGTCATCGCCGGTGAAGCCGCACGCCTTGGGCCGGCGACCCCCAACCGTGTCGGGGGCCGCAGGGGGGCCTCCTAAAGCGCCGCCGCGAGCGCGGCGAGCTTGGTCACGGTGTTGAAGTTGCGGGCTGTGCCGGTTCTGGCGGCGGGGATCTTAAGTTTGGTCTCAGCCTGGCCGTCCGGATAGTGAACGTAGATTTCGCGAAGGCCGAGGGCCAGGGCTTCCACCGTCGCCCCGATGGCCTCGTCGAGGGCGTTTGTCGGCGGCGGCGCATCCAGGAAGATGGCGCTGACCTTGGCGGGGGGTTTGTCAGCAAAGGGATTGGCTCTGACCACCGCCGCCATTTCCGCCGCCGTGCGCACAAGGACGCCTAAGGGCCTGCCGGCATAGCTCTGGAGCGCTTCGCCGAGCCTCGCCTTGACCTCAGGCTCCAGAAGCGGGCTTTCGAAAACGACGTTCCCGCTGGCGATGTAGGTGGACACCCTCAGCATTCCCGCCTGCTCGCAAAGGCGCTTGAGATCCGCCATCGGCAGCTTGCCCGTTCCGCCGACATTGACGGCGCGCAGGAGGGCGACAAAGGCGGTCAAGCGGCGAGCACCAGACCGTTCGAGATCTTCACTGGCCACGGCCGCAGGCCCTGACCGACACAGGGGCCCGCGACGCAAACACCGTCGGCGATGCGGAACATGGCCCCATGACTGCAACACAGGATCAGGTCGCCGGCCCGCGTCAGATACCGGTCGTCGCCGAGGGTCAGGGGCAGGCCGATATGGGGGCATTGGTCGCGCCAGCCGAACACCTGCCGCCCCTGGCGCACGACAAAGCCGCGGAAGATCTGCCCGCCGTCCTCGAAGCAGAAGCCGCGCGCGCCTGGATCGGCCAGGGTGTCGAACCGGCAAAGCGGCGTCTGGGGCGCCGGCGTGCTCACCCCTCGTAGCCCTGCAGGGCCCCGATCGCGACACGGAACGGGCGTAGCCAGGTGCTGCCGAACAGGCCCGCCTTGGCGTAGGGATCCTGATCCAGCTTGACCTTGGCCGCTTCGAGGTTGTCGGCCTCGAGGATCATGGCCGAGCCCATCGGCTGGCCGTGCTCGTCCAGCAGGGGGCCGCCCAACCGTACGAAGGCCTTGGCGAACTCCAGATGATCTGGCCGCACGCGCATGCGCAGAGCCAGATGATCCGGCTTATCGAGGCCGATGAAGTGAAACAGGGGCATTTCATACCTCGCTTTTGAGCGGACGCGATAGCAGGCCGGCGATGGCGGCGTCGACGTCGGTCTCCCCCGACAATAGCCTCTTTACTGCGCGCGAGATCGGCATTTCGACCTTGAGCGCATCAGCCAGAGCCGCCACAGCGGGCGCAGAGGCGACCCCCTCTGCGATCGATCGCTTGCCGGCGAGCGCCTCATCGAGGCTTTTTCCAGCCCCGAGGGCGAGGCCCACCGACATATTGCGCGACTGGGAGGAGGAGCAGGTCAGCACCAAATCGCCGAGACCGCACAGGCCCGCCACGGTCTCCGCCTGCCCGCCCAAGGCCACCGCCAACCGGGTCAGTTCGGCGAAGCCGCGGGTGATCAGGGCTGCGTGAGCCGAGCGCCCGAGGCCGCGACCTTCAACGACGCCGCACGCGATCGCGAGGACGTTCTTGACCGCCCCGCCCGCCTCGGCGCCGATGAGATCGGTGGAGAGGTAGGGCCTAAAGGATGGACTGGCGATCGCCTCTGCGATGCGTTCTGCGCAGGCCGCCTCGGCGCAGGCCAGAGTGACCGCCGTCGGCAAGCCCCTCGCCACCTCGCCGGCGAAGCTCGGGCCGGAGAGGACGGCGAGGGTGAGCGTCGGCAGGGCTTCAGCGGCGAGGGCGCTCATAAGCTTCAGAGAACCCTGCTCAACGCCCTTGGAGCAGAGCACGATCGGCGCATCCGGCGCGTGCGGCGCAAATGCGGCGAGGGCCGAGCGCATATGTTGAGCCGGCGCCACGGCCAGGATCAGGTCGCACCCTTTGAGGTCGGCTAGCTCGCGGGTGGGGTGGATGGCTGGATCCAGAATGACGCCGGGCAAAAACAGGCTGTTCTGGCGATGGGTCTTGATGGTTTGGACGACCTCGTCCTCGCGCGCCCACAAGATCGCTTCGCGTCCAGCCCGGGCGCAGACCTTTGCGAGGGCTGTGCCCCATGCCCCAGCGCCGATCACCCCGACCGTTTGGATGCTCATCGGGCGCGCTCCGTCCGAAGGACGATGGCCTGCGCCCTGGCGCCGCAAGTTGGGGCAAGGCCATGCTGGGCTCCGCTCATGGTAAGAGCAGTTCGGGCCTGTTTACAAAAAGGGTCATCAGGGCGGCCACCTGAAGACCATTGACGAGCTCGCCCGATCGGATCGCCTGAAGCACCTGAAGCGCGGTCATGAGGGCGACGTCGAGGGTCTCGGTTGGGCTCTCCTGCGGCTCGGCGACGCGCGCGCAGCCTGTGAAGACGGTGGCGAAAAACCAGTTGCGCTGGATGGCCGGGTTCGGCCGGACCTTCAAGAGTGGTCCGAGCTCCGCCCCGGAATAGCCGGTCTCTTCTAAGAGCTCGCGCCCTGCGGCCTCCTCGGGCGTCTCGTGAGGCTCGACCACCCCGCCCGGGCATTCGAGGGAGAGGACTTGGGCCCCCTCGCGCCACTGACGGGTCATCACAAGCCGACCATCGGCGGTCAAGGGCACGGCGATCGCCCAGTCCGGATAATGGAGCACGGTGTAGTCGTCGACGAGCGCGCCTGAGGGCGTGCGGCAGCGCTCCACCCGGGCGTCGAGCCATTTGGTTTTTGCGAGCGTCCTTTCCCCCAGAACCTCCCAAGGCTGCTGCGTCATGCCTTGGCGCCTTTGCGGCCGGGCTTGTGGAGGGGCGACGCCTGCGCTGCGACCGCGTCAAGGGGCCAGCGCGGCCGGGCGGGCGCATCGAGCGGGTCGATCAGACCGGCGCGAAGCCGTTCGGCGCCGACCAGAGCGATCATCGCGGCGTTGTCGGTGCAATATTTCAGGGGCGGCGCGGTGAAGCGAAAGCCATAGGCCTCAGCCGTTTCCTGCAGCCGTGCGCGGACAACAGCGTTGGCCGCAACCCCGCCGGCGACGGCGAAAAGCCGGCCCTCGCCGCCGTGGCGCTCGATATAGCGTCCAAGGGCCCGGGCTGAGCGCTCAGAGAGCTGGCGCGCGATAGCGGCCTGTACCGACGCGGCCAGGTCGCGCCGGTCCTCATCGGTGCGGACCGCGCTGTCGATCAGCCGCACAGCGGCGGTCTTCAGGCCCGAAAACGAGAAGTCGCAGTCCTTGCGGTCCAAGAGGGCGCGGGGCAGGGAAAAGCGGGCCGCATCGCCGCTCTCGGCCAACCGCTCCAGCGCCGGTCCCCCAGGATAGGCGAGGCCAAGATGGGCGGCGATTTTGTCGAAGGCTTCGCCGGCCGCATCATCTATGGTTGAGCCGAGGCGGTGAGCCTGGCCGACCCCCTCGACGCTGAGGAGTTGGCAATGACCGCCTGACACGAGCAGCAGCAGAAAGGGGTAGGGGGCCGGCGTATCGGATAGCCGCACGGAAAGGGCGTGGCCCTCCAGGTGATTGACGGCGATCAGGGGCAGGCCGCGGGCAAGGGCGACGCCCTTGGCGGAGGCGAGGCCCACCATAACCCCCCCGATCAAGCCTGGGCCGGCGGTGGCCGCAATCCCGTCGAGACCGCCATAGCCCAACCCGGCCTCGGCCATGGCCTGGATGATCACCCGGTCGATCAGCTCCACGTGGGCGCGCGCTGCGACCTCCGGCACCACGCCGCCATAGGGAATATGCGCGTCGATCTGGCTCGCCACGACATTCGAGATCACCTCGACGCCGGCGTCCGACAAGCGCACCACAGCCGCAGCGGTCTCATCGCAACTGGTCTCGATGCCGAGGACGGTGGTCTGGGACAAGGCGCGCCTGTCGTTGCGGGGGCGCCTCTCCTGCTGTAGCGAGGCGGATCGGTCCCGAGGTAACCTTCGCACCCCCCGTATGCAACCAGCCGCCCTCGCTTTGAAGCTGACACCGGTGCAAAGCCTTCCCGCCCTTACCCGATGCGGGCCTTGGCGCAGCCGGGAAGATGACGGGCCGGCCCCCGAGGCGCCGGGCCTTGGTCTTGGTTACGCCGTCCGCGCCCAAGGCAGCGACCGGAGCGAGCCCTGAACGCGGTGGCGAGCGACGGCGCCCTCGTCTGGATCACGCGCGCGGAACCCGGCGCCGCGGCGACGGCCGCGCGGATCGGCGCAATCGGGCTTCGGGCGCTGATGGCCCCCCTCCTAGAAGTTCAGCCCCTCGAGACGCCGCTCGACCTTGACGGCGTCGGCGCCCTCGCCTTTACGAGCACAAACGGAGTTTGGGCGTTCGCCGCGCGCTCTGATTGGCGCCGGGTTCCGGTGTTCGCGGTCGGCGACGCCACGGCCAAAGCCGCGCGGGCGGCGGGTTTTGATGATGTGCGCTCGGCCGATGGCGAAATGCTGGCCCTGATCGACCTGATCGGCAAAGGGCGGCCAGAAGGCGTGGTCTTGCATCCTTGCGGCCGTCATCTGGCTGGGGACTTAACCGGGGGCCTGAAGCGTCAGGGCTTCGTCGCGCGCGATGTGGCGCTTTATGATACCCCCGCGATTGCGGCCCTTCCCGCTGAAGCGACCCTTGCCCTTGAAGAGCGCGCGCTCTTCGCTGTCCTTATTCACTCGCCGCGCGCGGCCGAGATCCTGGCAAGCCTCGTCGACGGGTTCGACCTCTCCGAGACCCTGGCCTTCGGCTTGTCGTCAGCCTGTCTTCGCCCCCTTAAGACCCTTGGCTTCGCCGAGCTGGTCAAAGCCAAGCGACCGCGGGAGGATGCTTTACTTGACGACCTGCTGACCCGGCTACGCAGCTTTGAAACGGGGCGGTCCTAAGCCAAGGTCTGCCCCTACGCGGGCTCTTCTCACTGGCTGGTCGACCCTCAAGCGCGGCGCCCAGGACCTGCACAATGCTTCAGCGCCGAGGCTTGGCGTCGTCGTCGTCCTAACGCCTCGGACTGAGATCGTCTCGAGCCCCAGGGCGAGGCTGTGACCACCGCGTCTAATGGACGGGGATGGTGGTCGCAGGCCCCTCGCCGACGATTTCAATAATACAGGGTTCGTCCTTGGCTCCGTCATAGTGCGGCGCGTTGGCGAAGTGGGTGACGACCGTTCCGGCGGGAAGGGGCGTTGTGGCGGCGGGGTCGAAGGTTTTTCCGGTCCCGACCCACCAGGTCCCTGAAACCACCACCACGTACCGTGCGAAGGGATGGATATGCGGTTCGCTCATCTTGTGGGCTGGCCATTTGACCAGGACCGCGTAAGGGCCGGGCTTTCCCGGGTCGCCCCAGAGGTTGATGCTCAAGGGACCCACCCTAGGATCGCCTTTCCATTCCAGCTTGTCTGGGAGGGTGTAGGCGAGGACGGACGGGTCCGGCGCGGCGTCTGCCGCGAACGGGGTGATGAGGAGGAGCATAGGCAGAGCGTATCGGATCATCGTCTGGCTTTCTTGACCTGCGGCCGATCGAACAGGCCGCCTTTTTGATACAGCGGCGCTCGAGATTTGCGAGCGTGCGGGCATCAGACGTGCAGGGAAAGGGTTTCTGGGCGCGCCCTTGGCAATTCCCGCGGTCGCCGGTAAACAGGCCGGCGTCAGGATATCCTGGATCAGGGCCGCCTTAGCTCAGCCGGTAGAGCGGCGCATTCGTAATGCGTAGGTCAGGTGTTCGAGTCACCTAGGCGGCACCATCTTTTCAATGACTTAGCGGAATTTTCCCTGCTTCCACGGCCGAAATAGTGGGCCTGGAAGCAGGGTGGAAGCAGCCCGGAAGCAAAGATTAAGACATTTTGTCGCATATGTTCAGGAGGGTGCGCTGGCTCTGTTCTGGCGGCGCCAAGCGCTGAGCGTCAATTAGGAAGAGCGCAACCAGGCATCGAAGCCACACCAATGGCGAACAGCGAGTTGTCGGCGCTCTCCCATGCCTACCGATTACTCCTCCCGTGCGAGCGGGTTAGTACACGGTCGCAAACGGTCGGCCCCGCCATTGCGGAAACACGACATTCGAATGAAGCCGGCCAATGTCGGGGTTCGGGCGGCGGCATGGCTTCCGCTGATGTTGAGGGTTTCGGAGGTCGGCCCTTGCACGGGGTCTGCGGCCGGCACTGAGGGCCGGCTTCCGAAAGCCTTCAGGGGAGGAAGCCGCGGTCAGTGTCCTGGGGTTTACCAGGCTATGGCGATAGCGGTTGTCGCTGCCATGCTGACGGCGGTCGGGGATGCCTTGCCAGCGGTCATGGACAGCCTCAAACGGCCGACACCTGGGCCCGGAGGTGGGTGAAGCGTCAATGTTGGCGGGTGCTGAACGCCGCTTGGGGTGATGCTGGATGCAAGGCGCAGCAGACCCTGCGCCAAGACCCAAGTGCGATGGCGGCAGCTGGCGTGGAGGGTGGTCGTGGCCGTGCTCATGAGCTGTCGCACCAGACGGGGCCAAGCGGGCGAGCACGCCAGGCGTCGCCCCGGCCGATGACCTCGATAATCCGCAGACCGCCGCCGCAACATGGGCAGATCAGGCCGGGCGTGGCCTTGGGCTCGCAGGGTTCGGGCGCCTGCTCGGACATGGTGGCAGGTTGTGTAGCCCGGTTCAGGATTAGGGCGCGCAGGGCGTCCAGAGGCACGGTGTTGGAGCCCTTGGCCAGCAGGCCATAGTGGCGGATGCGGTGGAAACCGGGCGGCAAAACGTGGATCAGGAAACGCCGGATGAACTCGGCGGGCGACAGCGCCATGGTCGCCATCTTCACCGCGCCAGTGGCCGGGTCGGCGCGGCGATAGTCCTTCCAGAGAAAACGGACGTTCTGGTTGTCCAGACTGACCAGACGGCTGCTGGAGATGGCGACGCGGTGGGTGTAGCGGGACAGATAGGCCAGCACGGCGGCCGGTCCGCCGAAAGGTGGCCGCGCGTCACGTTTTTACTCAGCCTCGACCCATTGCGGACCCATCCTGACAAAAGCTAAGCTTGTTTCTTCGGAGGGGTTCGCATCGGTTTAGAGGAAGCAAGACTGGAGCATGACATGAAATATAGCGCCCTGGGTCTTGCCGGCTTTTGCAGCTTCGTCGGCCTTTCTGTCAACGCCGTGCCGGTTCCGGCGCAATATCAGCCCCCCTCGGCCGACATCGCCCTTGGTCATGAGATTTTTAAGGAACTGATCGAGATCGACACCACCCATGCCCACGGGTCGAGCAATGCTGCCAAAGCCAT
>Ga0116231_10002009_pt1 | contig 42478 bp, 36 predicted proteins | sample S1TSphgellanicum_2_FD_89695 | JGI IMG/M metagenome (GOLD analysis project Ga0116231, IMG submission 89695) | Host-associated microbial communities from peat moss isolated from Minnesota, USA - S1T2_Fd - Sphagnum magellanicum MG | ecosystem: Host-associated > Plants > Peat moss > Unclassified... | reverse complement strand
CATGCATTTACTGATCTTTGAACATAAACAACTCATACACTCACAAATCGGCAGAGCGGATAACCAAATTCAAAACTTACACCTTGCCTTTCATGAGAATCTCCAGAGAGCACAAGCTTTCTAGCTCCAGTGTATTCATCAAAGATCAAACACCTATTAAGGTATAGCCCTTAAGGTCAGAGCTCTCGATGTTCCCTCGATCCATTGAGCCTCTAACCCAATCCCCCACAGAATGCAACATGCAGCTTTCCTTCACTCCGCTTGACTAGAGACCTATGACCTGATTACCTTCGAGTCCAAAAATGCACTCTGAAACACCTGACTCTGAACAGTCGATACCAAGCTTGTTAGTGCTACTCAAAGAGACTGACTCTCATGCAAAATGATTAGTAGCACTACTGGTCTCAAATCCTTTCTTCATTCTCACTCGATACACTCATTCTATCCACCTTCAGGATTCCCCCTTGGTCTCTGGTACTCACTCAGACCACAGCCAACAACACAGATGCAAGGCACTGCAACCCAAGCCCCTCATCCCTTATACTCATTCTCCTCAATATGCACCCCCATTCTACGGCTTGGATCCCTCCAGTCATCATCATACCTCGGCACCAACCTTTCATAAGTCCTTTACAAAACTACCTAGCCAAGTTGTTAGCGTAACGGAAAAATTTCAACAACCAGCCAAGTTCTGCAAAAACAGACCTCTACACCTCTCTATATGTCTCTCATCTACATGCTGGATCAATTCGTCTGGACCTCCCTAGCTATCACCCCACCACCACTTTCTGTCCTCTTCCTGCCCTCGTTCCTTCCACCTCCCCTCATCAATACAACTCCATCCCTCACCATCATTCGCGCCGCCTCCTTCCTGCACTCCATAACACCCTTACCAAGAGAAAAGCCTCCCCATGCATTATCTGCAACAGTAATGGAGAGATTCCAGCTGCAAAAATGACGGCTAATAAAACAAAAAGCAAACCTCAAAAACATGTTGTGTTCACACCAGTGAGGTGACCTATTGTTTGGTCACATATGTAACCCCTCTGTTCTTAAAAAAAGCTGAGACCCTTAGCTTCACTCAATCTGGTTGAACGTGATAGATTTGAAGATCCCTACAAGATCTTTCCCATTGATGTCCATCAGCATCCTGGATGATGCAAATTCTGTTGCCTTCTTCAAGATCAAAGTTCCCCTTCCCATCTGCATGCCCAATGAATTGGTATGGACCTTCCCAGCTAGCAGCCAAAGCTTTCTTCTTTCCTGGTTTCTTCATTTTAACCATTGTTTCACCTGCAACCAGACCTTCAAAAGTCTGCTTACCTTTTCTGCCATCATAGGTCTTCTTTTGTTTCTTTTGTGCTTGTTCCACATTGAGCAAGACATTCTCGTGGATGCTTGCTATAAGCTTCACCTTCTGTAGAAACTATGATGCAACAACTTCAACATCAACATCGTCATCAGTCATAACAGTTAGAGCGTGCAGGTAATTGTCTGCCCTGAGACGGGGTGTGCGACCAGTCAAAATCATGAAGGGTGAAAACTTGGTGCTAGCCTAGATCCCACATCTGTATCCAAACAATATCTTAGCCAGATGCTCGTCCCAACAATCTACGTTTCCTAGTGTTGTAGCAAGAACGGTAATGTCGTGTTTGATAGTCTTGATCAAACGTTCCGCCATCCCGTTACACTAAGGCCACTGGGGTGCAGTGTGCTGATGTTGGATGCCGTAGTCCTTGCACATAACATCGAATTCTACAGCCCATTCTCCACCATTGTCAGTAAGCACAAACTTGGGGACTCCATACTTGCAGATTATGTCATTTTCCAGAAACCTAGCCGCAATCTTAGCACCATGATCAACAACTGCCTTTGCCTTGCACCATTTAGAATAGTGATCGATGGCCACCAGAATGTACTTGTTTCCTGACTTGGTTTCAAGCAATGGTCCTGTAGTGTCCATAGCCACTCTATGAAACAGATCCCAAATGGATATATTCTTCAACTCTTCATCTTCCGAGCGTATACTCCCCATCCTTCTCACCATCTAACACTGTTGACATACCTTCACAACAGTCTTCACATCCTCAATCCGATTATGCCAAAAGTACCTCCTACATATCTCAGCTAGAGTTCTTTCTTCTCCAGAATGCCCTAGGTCTTTATGCATTTGGACCACTAGTCCCATGCGGTCTTCTGGCCTTGGTATAAGTAACCCCTTGAAATAAAGTGATTGATCCTGCCAGTGGTAGTTCAACATTCTTTTCCTTGCTCTCTTAGCTTCCATAGGATCAACAGTGTTTGGTAGCATGCCTCCCTGCAATAAATCCATGTAGGTTACATCCTCCCATATGTCTTGGTGCCTTGTGCCTGCTCCCCACTCATCCTCCTCATCGGAACCTGTAGGAACCAAGTCATGTTCACTAGATTCAAACAGTTGTTAAGCTGACAACACGAGCTCCAATTGCTGTTGCTTGTCATAGTACTGGGGCCTCCTTCTCTTCAGCACCACTTCCACATTATCGTCCTGCATAAGCTCACCCCCCTTTGCAATTTCTACCTCATATGGGACAAGTTCCTTGGGATGGTCTTCTTTTAATACAACGTCAACCACATACAGCTGCTGGCTACTAACATAATTACAGTGGTTGATGCCAAAGCAACACGCATGATGTTGTACACATTCCTTGTCCTTTCTCCTGACACCGAGCCATTCTGTTTCTTTGCCAGTCTGAACAAAAAGAGTCTCCCCTTCTCCTCTAGGTGTGTCAATTAGTGTATTTCTAATGTCTTGGATCTCTTCACTGAAATCATCATCATCTGTGGCTGGTCCAACTAGATTCCTACTCAAAGCATCGACGTTCGTATGTTTGAGTCCTGGTCGGTGGATTATCTTAAAACTGAAATCATGTAACATGTCTACCCACCTGCCTCTCCTACCATGCACATCAGACACGGTGGCCAACCATTCTAGAGGTTTGTGATCTATGCGTAGAATGAAATGATTCCTGTGCAAATACTGCCTGAAATGCATGATGCCCTAGATTAGTGCGTAGCATCCCCCTTCCATGGGATGGAATCTTCTCTGTGCTTTTGTCAAGCTTTTACTGGCATAAGCCACCACCTTCTCAAATCTTCCTTCTTTCTGTGACAGTATAGCTCCAACACCTCTGGGTGACCAGTTAACGTCCAGACAAAATGTTCTCTTAAAATCAGGTCGTGTGAGTACAGGCGCGTCCACCAGCGCTGCCTTTAGTTCCTGGAATGCCTGTTAACAACCCATATCCCACACAAAATTAACATCCCTTTTGGTCAATTCAAATAGAGGAGCTGCCAGTCGCGAATAGCCTCGGACATAATTCCGGTAATACCCTGTCAGACCTAAGAACGACCTGACGTTTGTAACTATCTTAGGTTGCGAAAAATGCAGAACTGCCTCAATTTTGCCAGGATCTGGTTTGGTGCCCTCCTCACTAACGACATGGCCCAGAAATGTAATGCTTTTTGCAACAAAGCAACACTTGTTTGGGTTCAGTTTGAAGTTTACTTCCCTGAGTTTATACAGCACTACACCCAGATGTTGAAAATGTTCCTCCCAACTTTTGCTGTGCACATTGAGGTCATCAACGAATACCTTCAAGAATTTGCTACCCAGGTCCTTAAAAACCTCCGACATAGTTCTGGTAAACGTACTCGTTGCATTCTTGAGGCCGAATGGCATGACTGTCTAGTCATACAACCCGGTTTTAGTAATTAAAGTTGTCTTCTTCATGTCTTTTGGAGCCATTCGAATTTGCCAGAAGCCAGATTGCAAGTCTAAGGCACTGAACCATGATGAGTTTCCCAGTTGATTAATCACATCCTCCACGAATGGCATTGGAAATGAATCCCGACGTGTTTGTGCGTTGAGTGGTCGATAGTCTCCACAGAAACGCCTGTTCCCATCCTTTTTCACTGGTAGAGTTACTCGACATGCATACTCAGAGCTACTGGGCTTCATCTTGCCCAAATCGACCAGGACATCAATTTGCCTCTTCACTTCTGCCTCTTCCCAGTAGGATAATCGACCAGGAGATGCTTTGCAAGGTGGGAACCCTTGCATATCCACAAAATGTTCCCCAATAGTGCAATAACCTAGTTCACCCTTGTTCCAAGCAAAAACATCTTGGTACCGCTCCAGAACTTTCCAGAGTTGTTGTCGTCTCTCTTCCTCCAAGCTGGTGTCCATTTCATCATGGTTGGATGATGTCAACTGCTCAGTGTGGCTGCCATCAGAGTTGCCATCTTTCGTCTGGACAGTCTGTAGTAGTGCTGGAATTGAAGAAGCGTGTCCTCAGCTGGGTTGCTGCAGCAAAAGTGGAACAGTTGCATCATGTGTGGATTCATACATGGCTTGTCTACATTGCTCTGCATCAGACACCCATCTCATCAAGTCTGCGTAATCATCTGCATCTATGATTTCTTCCATGTACCCGTCAACCTGCTCTTGTAGTATCAGTTGCAGAATCTTTTGTGGCCCTTCAGACCTCACCAGATCCTCCAATTCAGTATTTCTAAACTCATCCTCACACTCAATTCGTTTCAATCGATTAGACTCCGAATCATAGTGCCCGCTGCCATCAGTGCCAGTATATGAATCCGAGGTAAACGCATCATCTTCTTTGGTCATGATCACACGATCCTGACATGGGGTCCAATCAGAATCATCATTGATGTGTGTGTTTTTCCAGCTGGTCATAGCCTCGTGCATCATGGCTTCTGAATTCATCCTCTGCAACAAATTCACCATCGTCAATGGTAGTACCTCCACATTGGTTCCGGGGCCATGTCTTACTTGTATCAAACCTTGTTCCACATCCACAACTACTCCAATTTTCATCAAAAAATCCAGTCCAAGGAGTACATCATAACTGTCCGTGTCCACTACCATGAGGGTCATGGCACACTGTACGCCTCCAACCTTGACAGGTACCTCATCAATCCGACCTAGAGCCTGTGTAACAACTCCTGACGCGATTTTGTAAGTCTCACATCTTGTTACGAGATGCATCATGCCCAGTTCTCTCACTGCAACGGCAGCCATAACAGACATGGAAGCTTTAGTATCCACAAGACCTTCAACAACATAGTTGTTGATCTCCACAAGCAAATGCAGCGTCTTGCTTCTATGGGTCTTGTTGATGCAGATCTTCCTCAGTGCTGGAACCACAGAAACCACTGACACTTGATTTTCAGTCACCTCTGAATCCCTCTTTCTCCTAGCCAACTTTACCAAACTTTCAAGGTGTTCCAGTTCCCCTGGAATTATCAGAATGGTCTCCATAGGTGAGAGGGAAACCTTTCCCTTTATGAAGTGTGCAAGAATCTTGGATCTGACTGAAGTATCCCGGCTTGCACCTACTCCATCTCCCATAGCTTCAGGGGTCGGCACAGCCCCTCCTGGTATTACATCAACAGGAATCCTCCTTCTAGGCACTCGGGTGTAAGAGAAAAGGTTCTCATTCCCACATAACTTATTAAGCTATTGCATGGTCGTTGCTTCATCATTCAGTAACGCCTCCAAGAAGTTTGTTGTTCCAGATTGTGATTTCCCATCTTTGGGCTTCTTCCAACATCTGTCCTCAGAATGCCCCAACCTTGAGCAGAAGGTACATTTTATGCCACAATTCTTTATCTTATGAGGCATACCGCACTTGGCACATTTTGGCCGTGCTTCATTTAACTTTGGACAGGTGGTGGCCAAATGGCCCCCCCCTTTGCAAATTTGGCATCCTCCAAACGCAGTGGAAGAAGATGATGCTTTTGGATTATGCACAGTCCCCTTGAAGAAGTTGATCAAGGTGTTGTTTAGTACAGTGACCTATTTTTCCATCATGGTCTCCAAGGTCTCCTCTTCTTGTTCCTCCCTCAGAGGTTCATAAGGAGTCTCCCCAAGCTCGCCCATAACTCTCTCAAGTTCCGTTGCAACAGCAACCAATTCCTCAATATCTGTAAACGTTCTCACCACACACAATTTTCGAATTTCTAGCCTTAATTTGGCCAGAAATCTCCTTTTCTGTTCGGCATCTTGTATTCGGCCCTTTTGAAACAGTTTGTCGAGACGTTCATAATATTTTTGAACTCTCTCCTTGGGTTCTTGTTTGATGGCATCAAGCTTCATCCTGATGTCATCAGCATCTACATCTCCATACTTTTGTACTATCAAAGTCCTCAACTCAGCCCAATCTGCTGGTGCTAGTTGCAACCTCTTGAACCATTCCTTGGCTCTGCCTCTCAGATTCAGCTTCGCAATCTTGAAAAGCTTGTCTGCATTCAGATCTCGCACTTCAGCTGCCATGGTGAGCCTCTCTGCCTAGTCATTGAAGTCCTCATGGTCTTGCCCCCAGAACAGTTCATCCATTCCCTGGGGGCTAGTCATTCTGCAAAAGTCCTGCTCCGATCTAAAGTTTCAAGAAAAGGAGAAAAAAAACAGCCATGATTCAATTTGAAAATTCGAACTGATCACCTTCTGCTACTGGTCTCAAAGGTACAAAGTCAGATGGAAAAGTGGAAAAACTTTGCTCATCTGTGGATTCTTGCTGGAACTGCCACCCTTCCTCTTGATTACGCCATATCCTCCAACTTATGAGGCGAGAACTTGATCCACTATGTTCCACCCTGAGTAGGCGATCTCCAACCTGAAACAAGTCTTCCACACCAGGAATGTACAATCTGACGAAATGGTTAGGCGACACAACAAGCTTGGGAATCCAAATGTCTCCTATCCTAAGTACATTACGCGGCCTCTCAGCAAGTGAAGGCATTACTCTACGCCAGGTGCGAGGTGTAGTAGTATTGCGTTTGTAGCTCTGAAGTTGATGCCCATCCCCTTGCTCCATCTCTCACCTTCAACCAAACTTCAGCGCGAGTATAAAAGCCACTATGAGCTATTTCTACTGCTATGTCTCCAACTCAGGCTTCATCTGGGTCTATTCTTACAAGTGTTACTACTCCAAAACCCAGGAAACGCAGGACTACCGCTCCTCTCTGTGGACCATCCTGCCCCTTCAGATAATCGAACCTAAGGACAATTCGTTGTTCATGAATCTCTTGTGTCAACTCTTCTACTCCAACTTCATCTACACTAGATGAAGACATGATACTTCAATTATCATGATATCTAGACATCCACAGGTTCTACTGAAGCTTCCGAATTTGAACCAGCTCTGATATTAAAAAAAGAGGGTGACGAGACAAAGTAACAAACTTGACTACCAGTATGGGCCTAAACAGAGTGGTCTCTCTTTTGATCTTCTGAGACAAACCACAATCTCTGACCCTTTCTTTCTAAACTCATCACAGAATTTTCCTACATGCATTCACTGATCTTTGAACATAAACAACTCATACACTCACAAATCGGCAGAGCGGATAACCAAATTCAAAACTTACACCTTGCCTTTCATGAGAATCTCTAGAGAGCACAAGCTTTTTGGCTCCAGTGTATTCATCAAAGATCAAACACCTATTAAGGTATAGCCCTTGAGGTCAGAGCTCTCGATGTTCCCTCGATCCATTGAGCCTCTAACCCGATCCCCCACAAAATGCAACAATGCAGTTTTCCTTCACTCCGCTTGACTAGAGACCTATGACCTGATTACCTTCGAGTCCAAAAATGCACTCTAAAACACCTAACTCTGAACAATCGATACCAAGCTTGTTAGTGCTACTCAAAGAGACTGACTTTCATGCAAAATGATTAGCAGCACTGCTGGTCTCAAATCCTTTATTCATTCTCACTCGATACACTCATTCTATCCACCTTCAGGATTCCCCTTTGGGCTCTGGTACTCACTCAGACCATAGCCAACAACACAAATGCAAGGCACTGCAACCCAAGCCCCTCATCCTTGATACTCATTCTCCTCAATATGCACCCCCATTTTACGGCTTGGATCCCTCCAGTCATCATCATACCTCGGCACTAACCTTTCATAAGTCCTTTACAAAACTACCTGGCCAAGTTGCTAGCGCAGTGGAAAAATTTCAACAACCAGCCAAGTTCTGCAAAAACAGACCTCTACACCTCTCTATCTGTCTCTCATCTACATGCCCAATCAATTCGTTTGGACCTCCCTAGCTATCACCCCACCACCACTTTCTGTCCTCTTCCCGCCCTCGTTCCTTCCACCTCCCCTCATCAATACAACTCCATCCCTCACCATCATTCGCGCCGCCTCCTTCCTGCACTCCATAACACCCCTACCAAGAGAAAAGCCTCCCCATGCATTATTTGCAGCAATAATGGAGAGATTCCAGCTGCAAAAATGACGGCTAAAAAAACAAAAAGCAAATCTCAAAAACATGTTGTGTTCACACCAATGAGGTGACCTATTGTTTGGTCACAATATTACCATGGCAATCTACTTGAAATTTAAGCATAATATAATAACAAAACTCATCATAAAGTAATTATACATTAAACATCTTTACTCAAATAATAATAATAATAAGTTCTTCCACTATTGTGCATTATATTTCAAATTTATACTATAAAAGTATGTATTTTTTAGATTAAAAAAAAAAGTAGATTTTGAGGTCCATTTGTTGCAATGTGGAAGTTTTTTAAATACAAAGTAAACAAATGTTCTAATAAATAGAAAGTGGAATTGATTCTTGATGGGGACACCAAGAATATAATATTTTTAATGTTTTAACTTGATAAAATTATATGTTTCATCAAATATTTTGTGTCAAAAGAAAATTTGAGCACAAATTTACATCTAGTAAATAAAGATAATTTTTTGTTACTTTCAAAACTTATTTGCTCCTAGATTTATATAAATGTAATAGAAGGGAGAAAATGTATTTCTATCATACTTCCACCCACATTTACATTACTTTATTATTTTCATATGCATGATGTAGGATAAAAGTGAATATCCATATTCTTTTGTTCATTTTAACTTGCATTCACCCATGTTTGAATATGTCAATGGCACACATTAAATTTGTCAATTGTTGTTGGGGATCAAAAGCTCTATCAATTCCTAGTTTTGCAACAGATTACAAATGTAGACTATACTTTTTAATTCTCACAAATAAAAAGGGTGTGGGAGTTTTGGGATGGGGCTAGGATGAAGTTACAACCAAATTCAAGGTGAAGTCAATTTGCATAAACCAAAAAAGAGGGTGGGTAGTGCATATTGAAGCCAAATGGTACATAAATGAACCAATGTAATGTAAAAAGAGGGGTTCATATAATTCCCACCTGGTCTACATAACAATGGATGAAAAGAAATCACACACATCAACCAACAATGAATTGATATAAATCACAACAATGTTGCAACTACATGTCTAATAATTAGTTCTCCAATCACCATAATTTAATCTATAGGGCATTAAGGATCAGAGTGCTTTGATTTCTCTCTTTGAGCCCATTGGTCAATTGGCGATAGATTTAAGCAAAACCTTTCCCCAACCAAAGAGATTTTAATCCCCATATAAAACAAAACATATACCCATTACACACTCAAAACCCAAGAACATGTACTATTTATGAAAGTCAACAAACAAAAGATGGTTCCAAAAACCCAATATCCACAATCCCAATATTTTCAACTCCCATACTTCACCTTAAAAACATGTCTTTACAAATGTCAATTCAAGAATTTAACAAAGCCAAAAAACATTCTAGTCATTTATAAAAATGCCCATGATACACTAAATCCCATAGAATAATTCTCAACTTTGGAATTCCCAAAATAGATGGTCCTCTTCCTTTGGACAACACAACAAAACTCACTCCCATAATCAACACAACACCCAAGCATCACATAGCTTGCCCAGTCACCTGATTATTTTTGAAACACTTCAAAACTTTTCATCACTTCCCCAATTTGACCTCTAGAAGTTGTACTTAAAGTCAAACACTTTTTTTTAAGCTAATTACGTAGCAAAATTACATTGCCCTAGAAGAAGTCTAACCTTTTGATAGATGGGCATTCTTCCCATTCTATCATTTTTGTAACTCTAATTTCCCAAAAACAAAAAGCAAAAAAAACATAATTAAAGGTGTGTTAATTGGAAGAATATTTAGCTCTTAAATACCAAAATTCTGTCCTTATCTCCAAGCCAATTGATCATCCACAACAAATTTTAGGTTTTATAACTAGTTAATAAAACGACTATTGTTTTTTTTTACTACAATTGTAACTACAAGTTCATGTTAATGATTACATAGTTGTAAAAGACATTGTAGTGCTACATGGCATTATCATATTGCAAGTGTAGTTGATGTCATGATGTGATGGCTTTTACACAAATTTCAAAAATGTATTTTTGATGTATTTTTAATCATCCAAAACTAGGTAATAACAAAATTTCATTCATTCTTGCAACTTTTGGTGAATAATAACAACTTATGGTCCTATGATGTTAATGTGACATGCCACATGGTAACAAGGTTGACTAGTAATTGCAACACTTCATTACTTGTGACAGTAACTTCATATCATGATTCATGTCATCAATTTCATGAATTAATATCATTCATTAACTAGTTGAAAATATTGTTATCCTTTATGATTAATAACGACTTGTTTTTCCATGTGATGATGACATGGCATGCCTTTTGGTAACAAGGTGTCACAAATTTTCATGGCAATCCATGATTTTTTGTGACACCATAAGTTTTTGTGTGTCTTGAATTTATGACACCAATATTTGTCATGGCATGCCATATTTTTTAATGTGCCATGAGGTTTTTGAAATCATGAATTCACATGCATGTGTATGTGTACTAAACAATTTATCGTTAATTGTATATTGTGACCATAATATTAATAGTCATTTTGAAAAAAATGACACATAACCCCTTGATTTTTTAACTATTGAACACATTAGCTCAGGTTAACATACCTATTAAATTAACCTATGTATATAGGCTATTTTGTAAGTTATTTAAATAAACATAATAAATTTACTACATTTAGTATGTTTAAATATACTTAGATAAGTTACCCTATTAATAAGTTAACCTAAGTAGGCTTGCCTAGGTTCCTAGCTTAGATTTTTTGCCAAGTCAACCTAAGTAGCTTCATTACTTGATATTTTATCAAGTTTGTAACAACCTCAGGTTTGTGTGCAACTAAATGTGACTAAATGCAACTATGATGTGACTAAATGTGACATAACAACACCACAAATGGTCTAACTAAAGAAACACCAAAACACATAGTGAGTCTTATTAAACAATTAAGACCCACCACATTTATGACCTATAAGAAAACAAACATAAAACAAAAATAGTAATATCAAACCATATGGACACCTCCTATCTTCACCAACTATTGAAAGCCTTGTTGAATTGTGCTTTTGGCAATTGATTGTATTGTTCCATCCAAATAAGGTTTCATCCTTCATTTTTTCATCACACCATTGTGCAACCCAATTCATAAGACAGACCATGGCCCAAAATTAGGAGAAGTTCACCATTCTCCTCCTTATAATATATTCTATGATCGGATGTGGGGGTTGCAACGAAGTCATAATAAGTCTTGGGAGGGTGCATTCACAATTATCCTACCACCATAAGAACCATGATTTTGTTTTATATGTTGTGTTTTAAAGCAAAATGAATGTTTTGAAATGTTAAACAATGAAAGATAGATAATGACATTTAGGCCCTCAACCAATAATCACAAGAATGGTTAGTAAAAATAATTGAACACATTTTGAATGTCTTATTAAAATATAAACTAATAAAGAATGCAAAACTCCATGAAACTCTTAGAACAACTTTCATTTAGAGAGTCAAAATCTTATTACAAACATCAAGTAATTTCTTGTTTTCTATATACATGGTTTTTGTGTCATGTTCCAAGACACTTCAAAGCATGTTTTAATCATGAAATTTTTATTTATTTTTATCATATTGATGTTAATGTACATCCTTATTTAATGAAACAATAAAAATCTACATAACTAATAGGTTATATAAGTCATAAGAATCAATCAAAATTAAATTTCAAAACAATTTTGTAACGAAACAATCCTCTTGTGTAGCCCAATTGTCAATGCACTCAAGGACTCTTAGGAGGGAAAAATTCATGGTTTTGTTAAGTTATGAGTCTTGCATAAAAACTTTGATTGAAAACTTTTTAATTACAAAGTTGTCCTTAGAAAGACGTTCACAATGGCAATTTCATGTTCCAATTGGAGGTGTTTTGATCATTTTTTCTCAAGTTTTAATGTTTGGGAATCAAACTACCAATTTGATTTTAGTAACCCTTTTAGCCATAACTTGATGTTTAGTTCTTCAAATGGAGAATGCAAGTTCAAATTTGATGTTTACACTTCAAGACTTTTTTAATAGTTTAAAGATGGCCCAATTTGGATAATGTTTGCTACTTGCATTTTTGTCCCCAAAATTCAAAAGTTTGTGGGATTCTAATTTTCCAGTCCAAAATGGGAAAATCATTTGGGAGTGTTGGGACTCACTTTCTTACACTTATGAAAGTGTGCTTGAATCCTAGGACATTTTCCTCACCCATTCGTTTTGATGCTTTAACCTTGGTGACCAAGGGCCCAAACCTAAGGTCATGATAATTATGGTTTCGTAACCAATTTTATAATCGTAGAGTAATGTGTTGTGCATGTGATACGGGATTTGATTGAAGCAAGATAAAAATTACATGAAGTCATCCACATATAGTTATGCATCTTATGACAAATGATAATTGAATTATTTTTGCAATTGGTTGATTACAATGTGAATAAATTTAGTTGACTAGATCATCTTTTTAGGTATTTATTGCAAGATGTTCATTTTTTATAATTTATGATTCATTGTTGGAATCTAATTTATTTTGAACAAGGTTTTAATGTTTTCATGTTTGGGGGGTTTATCCCCATGGTGTGGCTTTAGAGCCTCATCTTTCATGTTTTGAGATTCTACAAGACACAATAGGAACATATGATTGTTTTGTGGTTTTGTTGTGTTTTGAACTTGGGGTGAATGCGAGCTATAGTGACTCACAAAACGGCACATGCAAACATCACCCAAGTCCATATTCCTTTGTTTTTTTTTGGAGCCTTGGAAGGACTAAGTAGTAAAACATTCAATTCCAAGCAACTTCTTTTTGTTTATATTTATGTCACTCTAAAGATAATTGTTCTATACAAGTGTGCATAAACCCAACATGAAATGAATGGTTTCCCATAGTGATATGGACTTTTGAAATGGCTCTTGTTTTTTACATTGACAAAAAAGAACAAAAAGTCAATTGAAATTAAGTTACAATCAACATGTTATAATATTTTTAAAACTTGATTTTATAGTTATATTGTTTAATTAAAATGGAGCCCCTAACACTTATAATATCAATCATTGAAGGGTGCAAATGCAATATTTTGTACATACTTGTCACCTTGTTTTCTATTTGAAAACAAGAAAAAAAAAAGTTTTAAAAACTTCTAACCTTCTTCTAGCTTCTCAAACAATTTGTGTTATATCATTTGGATTTGAAAAAGTACCCCAAAAATATCCCTAACAATAATGCCACTTTTCAAAGGGTTGGGGATGATTTTAATTATGAGAACAAACTCCAATAACCAAAAAATATATATTAAAATGTTCACCACATCAATATTGAAGTGCTTTTTAAAAAACTAAATACTTGCAAAAACATTTCATCTATTTTCAAGTACTTGAACTTTATTTTTCAAGTTGTCACAAAATTTAAGTTCAATTCGAGTACTTGTAAATAATTTTTAAAAAATATGATTATAAAATTTAACTTTTGAAGTCCATGCAAATAGAAGTTAAAAATTATTATTATCATCCCCATAAAATCATGTATTTATTGATTCTTTTATTCAAAGACCCTTGTTTTTTTTTTTTTGGTTGTTTACACTACTTTTTGTGTATATTTTAACATGCTTTCACTTTGAACTATTTTGAAATCTATATATGAAACTTGTTGCTAGGGTGGACAATCTATGTGTATCTTTTAATTTTGTAAATTATGCATAACCAATACATACATCATATGTATATTCAAATTAATAATCTCAATCTAAGTCCCTATCAAAAATTTATGATATGGAATATACAAATTAACCATTGCATATCATAAAAATTGCTATGGTGACACAAAAAATCAGCCACTTTAGCCTGCACTTACCGCTTGGATTCTAATGACATGCATGTGAATATTATTGATTTGTATGCATGTTTTTCATGTGCGTGATTTTGTTAGTTTCAATAGTGTTGGGTGCCAATCTTGTAGCACATGACAATCTATAGCATGTCACGTCCCAATAGTGGGAAGTACATGAATTATTAAACTCAATGCGTTTTTAAAATCCATTTGTGCTTTGTGATCTTTGCATGTTATGGTCCATTCACTAATTGAGTCCATCACTTGTGGTTGGAATTTGGAATCATCATTTGGGGTGCATCACCTGTTTTGGGTATGTTGATCATAATAGCATCTTTCAAGCTGTTCTTAAATGACAAGTTTGGCGAGTTTGGATTTAGATCATAGATTTGATAATTCTGGAATTAGATAACACATTTGGTGATTCTTGAGTTAGATCACACATTCAATGATGATAAAATTTGAGGGAGTTGTTTGTATTGTACAGTTATTTCCATTTTGCATACACAGTGTGGCTGTTAAGAACCACTAACTAGCCATCATGGACCTATGACACATCAAGGTTCTTAACTCTAAGGAACCATGTTAGATATATTCAATTGTTTTTTGGTCACAAGATAACTGGCCTGTTAAGGAACCTTAAGACTTGAGATTTCAAAAATCTAAAATCAGAGAGGTTCTTTGAGATAGGAGTTATTTATTTATTTTTGGTGTGGAAAACTTCAGGTCCTTAGAATTCTGTTTTGTGAGACCTGCAACTGCAGTTCTTAAGCTTGAAGTATCTAACTCCACAACATTTGTAAGGACCAAGGACAGGGCTGTTCTAGGAATAAGGGTCCTTTAGGGACCTTTTAGGGTTTAGGGTTCCTAGAACAGCCCTGTTCAAGTTCATTACAGGCCATAAAGAACTGGTAGAACTCAGAAGGCTATATAATCCACTTAGAGGAGAGAGGTAGAGGCACTTTATGCATCATAAGGTTCCTAAAACAATGGGGTTTAGGGTTTAGGCCAGCCGAACTTCTGCAAAAAGATTCAATCCTCTCTTGATTGAGGCAGAAGTTTTTTAATGGGTAAGTTGCCCTCCACATACACTAGGGAATTGATTCTACCCATTCCTTAAGAGTAGATTAGGTATGTCATGATATATGTCAGGGATCAAAATTTAGTGAAATATAGGTGTTGTTGCTCATGCTGATCTTCTTTCACAAATCTGACTGTCACCTACCCTCTTGTCTCTCTAGTCTCTCTGTCTGTCACACACACACACACACACACACACACATCCCCCAACAACAACAACAATTCAACACCCCATCAATTCTGGCCCTGGAGCTCAAACTTTTTCATTGATTCCCTGGTGCCCATCATCAATGATATACCCTATACTTCTTTTTTTGGGTAGACTCTTAGACTATTCTTCAAACAATACTAGATACAAGAACAAATTTGTTCCAAGTGAAAGTTGATTCCCATGCAATTAATACCCTTATTTTTGTTGTTCTAGATTAGAATATATATTCTTCTTCAAACAGGTATATACTCAACAAGAGCAGCTCAAATTTCTTTGTAAAATTGATGATGATACCTGATCAATTCTCTTGACATCTTCAAAGGAGCGTGCGGGATAGAATCATTACGATTGCAAGAGATAAGAGATCAGCAACAGCAGCAGGTCCTCAGGAAGTTTTAGCTGGTAGTGGGTTTGTTTTTTAGGAGATTGAATATGGCGCATGCTATTGCAGATGATCTACTGCAACAGCAGCTGTTAGTGAAATTGATAGGAGCTCTGGATCATGGTGGAAAAGTGGTAATGAAATTGATCCTAATTATACTAACGTTAGCAGCTGCAGCTGCTGGTGCTGTTGCTGGTGACCATCGACAGCAGCCTGTGCTAAGAGTAGAGCTATTTCGCAGAGATCATCCTTTATCTCCCTTGGTGGACTCCACAACCTCCAGACCTAACTTGACCATGAGCGAGAAATTTCTGGAGGCAGTGAAAAGGAGCAATAGACGCAGAGATGCAATTGTCCGGTCCATTCATGAAGCTGCTGCCGGGCGGCGCGCGGCAGCAGCAGCAGCTAACGATGACGCGGGTGCCGGCGTGTCGTCCAGCAGCGCCTACTACAACATCCCAGTAGCGGCAGGCGATGGAGAGTACCTGACACAGATTGCATTGGGGACGCCAACACAAGTGGTGACTGCGATTGTGGACACAGGCAGTGATTTGATGTGGACCCAATGCTTGCCTTGCACCTCTTGCTATGCGCAAAGCAGCCCCGTCTTCAATCCCGCAACTTCCTCTACCTACCAAGTCGTCAATTGTGGCAACAACTTGTGCAGGGTACGTATGTCGATGAATTTGCTGCAACTGTAGAAATTGTAGCACCACCGCCAGATTCCTTCCATCTCCTCTAATTCTTCCAAACCTTGAATTTTTTCTGGAAAGCTCCAGTATTCATCATCATCATCATCATCATCATCATCATGTCCTTATACTCCTTGTAACCTCTAGAACAAAAAACAGAGTCCTGCTGCAAGCTGCTGCTCTTCAAGGGCAGCGAGACACAGAGAGAGAGAGAGAGAGAGAGAAAGAGAAAGAGTCCTGATGCAAGCTCTCCAAGGGAACCTTTTTCAGAACCGGAGGGTAAGTGGGTAAGAATCATTTCTGATAACCGGGTGGTATCCTTCCCTCGTTTCAAGAACCGCCCAACACTGGTCCAAAGTCCGAACCAGTGTGTCGGGCAGCTATGAGAAATGAGGACCAGATAACTGCCGGTTTCTGGGGCGGGTTCTTAGGATTGGTAACCGTGGTTCTTGAAACTTTGAGGAACCGATTTCTGAAACATAGTGGTTTTCCAAAAATTTATCCAAACCCATTTCTGAAATATATCTGTGGTTCTCAAGTTTTATTGAAACAATCAAATACCCGGGCCCATAAAATTACACATTACACCAGCGGGTGTTGGACGGTTATCAGAAATGGAAACTCGTAACTGCTCTCAGACAAAGGGTAATGAACAACCAGGGACGGAGCTGCTTATTGCACAATGGTTCTGAAAATGTTCAAACCATTGTTGCGCCTTGATCAGAAACTCAGGAACTCATAACCGGACCTTGCCACGGTGGTTCCTGGGTGCCATAACCGTGATTCTCAAAACATCAAAGAATGGGTTCCTCATATATCTATGGTTCTCAAAAATCTGAGAACCGATTCTTATATATATATACACTTCTGAGAAATTCTGAGAACCGGCCATATAACCATCCATAAACCTGCTGGTTCCTTGTTGGTTATTTCATGAAAACCACTGGTTCTCTTGAGTTTTTTTTTTTGGAAAAACCAGAACAAGAGGTTCTTTAGATTCTGAAAATTTTCAGAAAACTGAAACTGGAGGTTCTTCTAGTTCCATTTTTTTTAATTATTATATATATTTAATATTAGAAATTAATTTTTAAAATAGGAACCAGAGGTTTTTTTTTTATAAAAATCAGATAACTGCCAAGGACAAGTTCACAGTAACACCTGGTGAACATTTGCTTAAAATGTGGGACCAAATAAACTCTGCATCATTCCATAGTCTCTCTCCCTGCTGGGCAGAGCTAAACAAACAAACAATTCCATCTCTGCCACTCGATGTACTAGGAAAGGGCAAGGTTCTGGCAGATTCTGCCAAATAACCTGTCAGTGGCCAGGGCAGAGAAGGTGCACCTGGCAGAATCTGCCCTCTATAGAATAGGTTGTAAAATAGCTTAGGTCAGTTGTAAATAAGGAGATGTACATTGGAAATGGCAGAATTGGTCATCATGGCCACCAATTCTTCCATTCAAGAACATGTGAAAACTTGCCTGATCAGCAAATAAACCCTAAACCCAAACCCTAAATTCTTAAATATATAAATCAATAACCAACACAAAAGGGTCGAAAACATTGGTATGGCAATATTATACAGCCATGGTTCACAACACATCTGTGATGTAAACCTTCATACCCCTCGTCTCAAGGGGGTTATTATTTTGGTACATCTTAATTACAAATGGGAAGATTTTAATGTCCACTTTGTTTATTTAAAAACAAGATCATTTTGATAATTGATACATATATTTAAACCTAAATTTTATCATGGAAAACAAACATCTTTAACTAGTATTTTTTCAAATGTTTTGTTTATTTTTGTAAATGTTTTCAAGATTTTTTGGGGGAGCAGAATTCCTTTAATGTATTTTGTTAAATTAACTTCAAAGTAATAAACAAATTCTTTTATTTTGAACTGATTTTGTGAAAGTCAAAGTGAAGGATCAGACCAATGTTGTTGCAGGACCTTGAAGTTGTAAGCTGTGATGGTGGATGTGAATATGAATACGGTTATGGAGATGGGTCGTCTACAAGCGGGGTTTTTGCCACAGATACGGTAACTTTGGGCACGGGCAGTGTGCCCAACATAGGCTTCGGATGCGGTCACACCAACTTGGGCAGTTTTTCAGGGGCAGGTGGACTAGTGGGTTTGGGACAAGGCCCTCTTTCACTCATCTCTCAGCTTAACTCTGCAACAGTGAGCAAAAAATTCTCTTATTGCCTGGTGAGCTTGAGCAGCCCTAACACCAGTGCATTGATTTTTGGCGACACCGCGGTTTCATCAGCTACAGGAGTTGCTTACACTCCAATTGTGCACAATCCAATCAACCCAACCTATTACTACATAGGCTTGGCTGGTATTAGTGTTGCGGGTAGAAGTGTACTCTACCCAACTCGAAGTTTTGCCATTGATGATGCTACTGGGAATGGTGGGCTGATTCTGGACTCCGGAACTACACTTACTTATCTGGAAGTGGGAGCATACATTGCAGTATTGGTGGTATTGTTTCCTCTCAATCTTTCATGCCAAGCAAGACTTTTGTCTCTAACCTTATATCACTTCCCTTAGATATCAGTATACAATGGTGGAATCCCCTGAGCTAATTGATTTCTCAGTTTCATTATGGAGTCTGTTTATCTAGGGATCAGCCTTTAGTTTGCTGGCTATATATAGCCAAATAGAAAAATTGAAAATTGGAAGTGCTAAAATCAAGTGCTTTTGGAGATTTTCAATAGCCAAAATTTGACCAAATTTTAAGAAAAATCACCAGGTTTCTATGCATGGTTCAAGTGGGTAGCCAAAAATATAGAAGGATGTTTAAATTTTGTTACTTTCATATATATAGCTTGTAGCCAAATTTGGCTAAATCTTCCTGTGGATGATCACCACTTTGGCTACATCATAAAATTGACAAGGAAAAAGACATTGGTAGGGGCATCATGTAATGCACTATAGTCTAGACTTTAACCAAGTTTTGGTCTGGTATCCTGAACCTGATCCTGATATTGGGTTTTTTTTTTTAAATTGCATACTTGTCTTGGTATTGGGTCCTTTCAGCTTTCATATACGCTTTGGTCCTGCTATTGGGTCCAAGAGTGTTTTTGGGGTTGGTTAAACAGAGGTAAGTAAATACACTATAAACTTATAATGAAACTGGTACTAGACTGGTATTGACTCAAGTCATTCCACCCCCCTGGTAGGGTCCTTGATTAAACTCTAGTGTTGATATCAACTGCAGCAGGTCTGTATTACCACAACAACAATGAACCAAATGTACAAAGCAAATTGTCTGGATTATGAACTGAAGCACTTAGATTGTGGATGACTAAGTTAACTGACAATTTTGTTGTTGTTGTTGTTGTGTATCCTTGGGTAATTTGTACAGGCACTCAGGGCAGCATTGACGTATCCAATTGTTTCTGGAGCACCATATGGGCTGGATTTATGTTTCAGTACAAGAGGCATGGCTGAATTAACACTACCAGACATGGTGTTTCATTTCACCAATGCTGATTTTGTTTTAGAACCTCAGAATCTGTTTTTCATGGTGAACACAGCAGGCACAGTTGCATGCTTGGCTATGGCTGAAAACACAGGTCTCAGCATTTTGGGCAATATCCAGCAGCAAGATCACTTGATTGTTTATGACCTTGATGATGCCCAAATTGGCTTCCAGTCTACCTCTTGCTGACTACTAATACCTTGTAGTGAAAATCTAAATGCCAAGGTTAGTTAGCCCATTTTGTTGGATGGCAGGGAAACTTGAGTCCTAGTTCACAATCAAACCCATTTCACATTGCAGGTTTTCATGCCCACAAATCATATTCCTAGTGAATAGTTGTGAAATGTAAGGGTGTAACAAAAAACAAAGGCATATGCAATGTGCCCAATAGATCAATTCATCATAAAACAATTACATAGGTTCACTTATATGTGGCAGTGCTTTCCAAAATACCTAAACACCACCAATGAAAATTTACAAAAATTTCTACAATCAGCATAACACATCAAGTGACTAAAGGTCTCTAGGGGTCAGATCTCTCTCTTGAGCTCAATTAGACATGTTTTGTCTTTCTTATTCATAATAGACCTTTGAACCCCACATTAAGAACTTCCTTCCCCATGACACAAAAACCCAAGTACCCCATAATTCCCTCGGCACTTCCACTCTTGTGACTTTATCAAATCCAAAGACTTAACAATTGGCCATTGGTACAAACAACACCGACTTTGACACTTGCAAATAGAACACCCCACACTTCAACTTGACACATAGGACTTACTCATGAGTTTGACAAACGAAATCCCAATCTTTCAAATGCACAAATTCATAGATTCTAAACCTTGACAAATTTCAAAATTCCTTCAGAGCTCTCGATATGAAGGGTACTTTCTCATGAAAAACAATCACCACATTCACCCTAAACATACATACAACTCAACACTGACACTAAGAAGTATAAGAACGATCATTCATTGAAATCCCTAAGTTTCTCATCATGCCCCTAATCATCAACCTTAAATGCAAATATAACTACCAAAGTTAGTATGTTGAGACAAATAGTGCAACGAAATCTACATTGCCTCAACATCAAATCCTGTCATCAATAGCAAGTTAACTCTTACAAACACATTGCATGAAGACTTCCAAAAACCCCTATCTCCTCCTTTGTTGAAAACTTACCAAGCCACCACTGCTACCCACTAAGTAGCTCCTTCCTTATCTTCATTTTCAGCTCCTTGGCTTTCCTCCATCAAAGCCTGAATGTGAACCACTCCACACCACTAGACATGCATCCAACAAAAACACTACAACAAAGCAAGTGTCATTGAAAGTAAAAGCCCATAGTTCCCATTACTTGCAAACAAACAACAATGTAGAAAATAGCCATAGCAAAAAGTATATTTCCATCACCTCACCATCAACCACCCAATAACCTGTCATCTTTTGCTTTCTATAGTTGGCAACAATGTTTCATCCTCCTTAGGGTTTCATCCCATCATCATTTGTCACAAAGGTATCTGCAATGGCAGTAGGAAAATGGCCGACATATAATACCTTCTTACACAATTTGAGATTAGTTTGGACCAATCTTGGGCATGTATATTTGTTTAGACATACCCATCATGTACTTGTAAATGAAATTTTGAAATTTATTTGCAATATGTGTAAATATAAATTCATAACTTTGAATGTAAATGTAAAATCATGTAAATCCATTTCAAGCCATGTAAAGCCTTGCAAATCCATTGTGTTACCCACCATGTAAATTTATCCAAATTTGTGTAAACTTTTTTGAAAATGAAAAATTCGTGCAAATAATGTCAACATTGATGCCATGGCAAACAACTCAATGTGTCATATGAAATAAATGTCCAAAGTATGTCATTTCACTACCAAGATCAAACAAAGGTCTCTCAATCTTAGTAGCACTCCTCTAAATGGCATTTAGATGCATCCAAGAACTCAACATCAAGAACATTTAAAAGTTCTTTTTTGGCCTCACCAAACCCCTCCACATTCCCTAGACCTCCTTTTGTGTCAATACTTACACAAGGGTTATCCAACTAGACTTTCAAACCAAAAGGGATTCATTACCAATGCCTTTAACTGAAAATGTGTTTACACGACTTGGGAACTTTTCATGGTTTTTCGCTTTGGATTTGCAGTTTGGTTTTTAGCATATCAAGATTAAAAAGACATCAATGATTACTAAATCTAGGCTTTTTAAGTGGAATGTCATGTCATTTGAATTTTCAAATGTTACTAGCACTTTTTCCCAAACAATGAATGAAATTTTCAAAGATTAAACAAACTCCTTTTTGAAAATTTTTGTGGATGATGTCAATATCCATAGTGGAGATTCAAGAAACCACTTGGACCATTTGTAGTTGGTTTTTGAGAAACTAAAGGCAATAAATCTGAAATTCAACCTAGGAAAGTGATGTTTTGGAGCAAAAGAGATAACCTTTTGGGGTCATGTGGTTGATCAACAAGGGTCCAAACCTAATCCTACTAAGGTAGAAGTTGTCTTTGGATTTCCAAGGCATGTTTTAGTCACTAATGTCAAAACATTCCTTGGTTTTATGGGATATTATAGGGGTTTCATATGTGAATATGCCACCATTGCTAGTCCATTATTTGAATTGACCAAGAAGGACACAACATTGGAACTCTAACTATCAAGTTGCATTTGAAAGCCTAAAATAGAAATTGATGGAGGCTCCTATCTTGAATAAGCCAAACTTTTCCAAAACATTCATTTTAGATGTTGATTGGTCAACAAAAGGACTGGGGGAAATTTTGTCTCAAAAGCATGGAAAGTAAAAAGGTGCAATCACATAAACAAAAGCCACAACAAATGTAATGATTGTTTAATTTTTCATGTTTAGAAGTGACAATTTAATTTTTTGTTGAAATTTTAATTTTTTTTAATATGGTAAGGTTCTTAATATATCATTGAAACATGAAAATTAATTTGAAAAATATTCAATGAGTAAAAGTTTTTCAAAAACATTCATTAAAGATGTAGTTGTTGTTTTTAAGCGAAAAATGACTTGTAAATGGGGTTAAAACTTATGAAATTGAAATATTTCTTTAAATATTTTACATAGACCTGGACATAACAATATTAAAAATATTTAATATTTTTAAAGACTTTTTTGAGAATATTTTTAAAAATATTTTCCTAAAAATAGTTGCCTAAGCAAGTGAGTGCGGTTCGTGTTATTTCGTTCACACCCAAAAATGTGTTTTAATCTATGCTAGCAAAGGTTTGTCTCCTATCCAAAGGAAATACCACCCAATGGAAAGAAAATGTTATGCCTTTATTTGGGGTATTATGCATTTTTGTTAGTTCTTCAATTAGATTTTTTGCATTCTATGAATAGATGACAAGCCACTTGAATGGTTGGCCACTATGTCTAATGCTTATGGACAAAGAGGGAAATGGATTTCAATGTTGCAAGATTTTGATTTCCAAATCATGCATAGGTTTAAAATTAAGCATATGAATGTTGATGTATTAAATTATAACCTAATGGGTGGTTTTGAGGAAGATGAGGACCTTAAACCTAAGGTTTCCGAAAAGCACAAGACTATTTAAGAATTGATAGAGATTGCGTTTGTTGATGGTGTAAGTGGTGAAATGTGTGTTGCTAATATTTTCACAATTCTGGAAAAGGAGGATGATACAATAATAACAAGATAATTGGGATAAATGAGGAATAGTTTGATGAAATAAGATGGGACAAACTAGTTAATCCCTTCTAAGACCTAGAATGGAAGTAAGCCTAATGCCCAATTTTATGAAAGGTATTCATATTTTTCCCCTTTCAATTGTTGGGTCATTTTTTTTTTCTACCAAGTAAATTGTATGTGCAATGCACGGTCATAGTCAAGAAAGAACAAAACAAAATTTTATTTCAAAACCCTTAAATTGATGTTCAATAAATATAATAAACAATGCAAAGTGGGTGAATGTCGCAACCTTAGCCTTGGGTTCGTGACCAAGGTAAGGGCTTGTAAAAAGGGGTGGGCCAAGAATGAAGCCCGAGAATCACATTTCATATTCTCGGGAATGTAGGAAAATGTGAGGGAATGAACCCTCGCACTCCCAAGTGAACTCCCACTTTGGGAGTTGAAGTCCCGATGGACTCCCAAATCTTTAGAGGGCAATTGTAGGGGTCAAAACTCATTGAATTAAAGAGATCTTTACATCATTAGGAAGCTCTTGTAACGTAAATGTCTAAAATGGGCTCACATGACCCATTTGGGCACTTAAAACATAAGTTATGGCCCCAAAAAAGGTCGGGAATCAAATTACCAATTTGATTCCCAACCCCTAAAAGTCAAGAATCGCTCTGATTTCCTCACATGTAAGTGGCGTGCCACATACTGTTGGAAAGCTCTCAATGAGGGATACAACTTTGCTTCAAACCTCACCTTAATCGAAGGTCTATACACAAAGTTATGAGCCTCCAAAGTTGGGGGGAGTCCCAATCTTGGAATTTTGGGACTCCAACTTGGGAATCCTGGGACAAAATGACATTTGGGTGCTAGCCCCGTGACTAGGCACAGAGAATATTATAAGGGCGAAGGTGATGGTTTCCCCCAAGTTTGGGCCATGGTGAGTGTTGTGAAGCCATGTTTACCTGTGGTTCATCCATGCACCAAAAATGCTCCAACTATGCACAAACCAACTTGTTGTTTGGTTTGTGCAAGCCTGTGTGAGTAATTGACTTGCTTGTCACTCTTTTTAGTCCTTATCCCGAAGCTCTAGCACACCCCTCTACCCCTGAAATGCTATGAACCAGGGAACGTACCCCAACTCCTCATTCTTCCACTATGTTCACCTTGGACTCACATTTTAATTTATTAAGGAACTTGGGAGTGTGTTAGTGAAAGGCATTTCAATTCATATTTTCATAAAAAATCAAAAACTTATAGGTGTGTAATGATTTTAAAAATAATGTGTGTTTTAATATTATGGTTGGTTTTGGAAATTGAAACACCAAAATCCAATTAACACTCATTGGAATTTGGATTGCCTATTATTGATTTTATTAATTAAATGTGGGTACATCTGATATTAATTCTTAAAAAATCTAAACTTTTGAAACAATCATGAGTAAATAAAAGTTCAAATGAATTTTTTAAATATCTATATACATGAAAGAAAGTTATTTGTTTGTTTTGTTCCAATGGTTCATGAAACATACTAATGTGGGCTACTTGAAGTGTGTTATTGTACTTCCTTTATAGCTTGTTTTGGCACTTCAATCCAAATTGCTATTGTTATTGATAATGATGACCCACCATTGTTTTATCCATCATGTAGTCATGGAATCAAACATCACATAAATCAGCTACGAGCATTACATTGCAAATGTACAAAATCAGAAGGTTTTTTTTTTTTTTTTGTTTATTTTAACCTAGTTTTTACTTCTAAAAGTTTTTGTCATCTATCTATTGAGCACAATAGTAGTCGCTTGAATTTGTTGCAATCCTCTTATAAGCCTTTGGACAGGCTATTTGTACAACAAGCAAACAAGTTCCAGAACGCCAAAATCTCATCCTTTATCAAAGAACTATTGTTCCTTTTCATCACTACACCATGAGAAAAAATGTAAATAAATCCCACCACCTATTGTATGTATGGCAACAAGAAAAAATGAACCCAAACCTTCCCTTATTATAATTTCGCGGCAAGGACAGGTTGCTTGTACAACAAGCAAGCTCTAAAATGCCAAAATATCATCTTTTGTTAAAGAATTATTACTCCTTTTCATCACTGCATTGTGAAGGATAACGCAAATAAATCTCACCACCTACTATACATATGGCAGCAAAAAAGAACAAACCCAAACCTTCCATTATTATAATTATGGCAACAAGAAAAAAACGAACCCAACCTGACCACTTATTATATTTATGACAACACCAAAAAATGGATAACTATTGAATTCCTTTTATTATCGATGTAATTAATGACTATCAGAATAATTCAAGGGCTATGAAAGGAAAATAATAAGAAATTTTTTTTTATTGTGAAGGTGTTTGTGGCCACGTGGTGCTCTGAAATTTCAAATTGCGTTTTGAGCCCTTGAGCTTACTTCCACTAAACATCTTCATCAATAGTCTTGTTTAGTTATACAAAACAAAAATTCATTTAGAGGGATTATGAATTGATTATTGAAGGGGCCCAAGAATTGGTGTATGTGGGACTAGGTGAAGGAATTAAACCTACCATTGGCCAAGACAATTCAAAATCTAAAAGATGCCTGGACATTTCGAAAAACATTAATTATATGAAACTATTCACTGGTGGGAATCTAAATTTTACAAATTATGATGTAGTAGAAAAGGAGAGGGCCAAAAGAAAGGTCATGGAATATTATTGGCAAGATGGAATGTTAATGTTCCTAAATTTGGTTGTACCTAAGCTAAAGGATAGAGAAAAAATAGTGAATTGGTCACTTTAATGAACAAATTTTTTTGGTAGAAGTTAACAAATGATATTTTTGGCATGACCGCACAAAAGTTGTCTAACGATTGATTCACCAATGTGACCATTCATTACTACAATTCATGGTTTTTTAAAAGGTTCAAATTGACTAACTTGTCATTTTGACTAATGCACATGTACATTTTGACTAAAGGCCAAGGGCTTGAATGACACATGTATTTGTTGACTAATCAACTTGACTATAGTGGTTCATGTGACTAAATACACATAATCAAGTTGTACAACCTTAGTCAAAATGGCCAATGGTCTTTAATCAAATTGAACATTTAGTCGAAATGGCTAATGATTTTTAATAAAATTGAGTAATAGTTTTTAGTCAAATTGAACATTCAATCAAGACGGCCAATGATCTTTAGTCAAATACAACATGGTCCACTACCCTATGAATTTACCTCCTACCTACTCATCCACCTATTTACTTAGTAAATTACTTACCTACCTATTACCCCACCCAAATACCTTTTATTTACCTACCTATGTACCTATACCTTCTCACCTACCTACCTACATACATACCTACCTATATTTTTCACTTTTGTACAACTTACCTACTTACCTACCCATTTACCAACATATTATTTACTTCTTTATCCACCCACCTACCTATCTAATTTTAACCATTGATCTAACCATTAGGTTTAATCATTATGTTTAGCCATTAGATTTAGCCATTATGTTTACCCAAAGTTTAGCCATTAAGTTTACTTTAAATGTAATCATTATGTTTAGCCATTATGTTTAACCACTAAATTTGGCACTAGGTCTAACGTAAATTGAACCATTTAATTTTGCTAATAGGGATAATCTAAATTTAACCACTAAGTATAACCACTAGGTTTAGCCTAAATTTAGACATTATGTTTAATCAAGGTTTACTCATTATGTTTAGCCATTAGATTTTGCCACAAGGTTTAACCCAGGTTTAACCATGAAATATTTTTAGCCATTAACTTTATCAATTAAATTCACTCATTATGTTTAGCTATGAAATTTAGCCATTATGTTTAACCATGAAATTTAGCCATTAGGTTTATCAATTAAATTTAGCCATTATGTTTTGCCATTATATTTAATCATTAAATTTAATCAAGGTTTAGCCATTATGTTTAGCCATTAGTTTAAATCACTAAGTTTAACCATTAGGATTAGCCATTAGTCTAAGTCAATGAATTTAGCCATTAGGATTAACCATTAGTTAAAGTTAATGAATTTAACCACTAAGTTTAACCATTAGTTTAAGTTGATGAATTTAGCCACCAGGAATAATCATTAATTTAAATCAATGAGTTTGGCCACTAGGTTTAGCCATTAATTTAAATCGATGAATTTAGCCATTAGTTTAAATCAATGAGTTTAGCCATTAGTTTAAATTAGTGAATTTAGCCACTAGGTTTAACCATTAGCTTAAATCGATGAATTTAGCCATTAGGAATAACTATTAGTTTAACTGCCTAGTCACACATGACATGGCCAAAGCGACTTGTCTAGATTGACAAGGTGGGTTTTTTTGACACTTAATACTTTTGGATTTTTTTACTAGAATACCCAATTGAAAAACCCATGAATTGTAGTATTGATTGTCAAATGGTCAAAGAATTTAGAAGCTTAAGATCTAGAATAGAAGAGATGAAAAACACGCCTATATGTGATTTTATTTACAAAACTTTGCATTTGATATTGTTAAACTACTACCAGAAATAGAAGATGGCCCAATAAATATATGTTGGTTGCTATTGATCACTATTCCAAGTGGTGTGAAACAAAACTTGTTAAGGAATACAACTCAACCATTATTGACAAGTTTATGGATGAAGAAATAATTTATCAATTCAAGGTTCCTAATTATGTTTTCATTAACAATGGAGGGGAGTGGATGATAAAGTTTGACATTCTACGCAACAATCATGGCATCATACATCAATTCATTACTCCCTAGTGGCCGAAGTGTAATGGGATGGTGGAAAAAATGATCAAGATTCTAAAACATGGATTCATGGTTGTTTCATCATCTGATGTTCAGAAGTGGGATGTACAAGTACCAAGAATCTTGTTTGGGTATCGGTGTGGGATATAATCAAATACCAAGTTTTCTCCTTACATGATCCTCACTGGTAGAACCCTAAGATTACAATTGACAACAATCTAAGTACCCTCATTGAAATTGTTGATGATGAAATAGACACAAACACCATGGTAGTTTACATAATAAAAAAGATGGAGCTTATTGCACAATTGCATGAATCTTTGTTAGAGGATGTTGGGTAAGCACAAAAAAAATAGAAGAAAGCTTATGTAGTTAGGAAAGGATGAATTCTATTTGCAAGATTTTCCGAAAAAGGAAACTTGGGTGAAGATGTGAAAACTTGGCAAGAAAAAACTCTATTGGTTAGCTGGGAGGGTCCTTACATTTTTGCAAGTTATAAAGATGGGAAGGGTTCTGCTAAACAAGATGAAAGTAACAGGGTTTGTATCTTCAAATATAAGGATGGATAAGTGTGGGAACATGCCATAAGGGATCTTTAGGTTTTTCATCAAGCGCAATGAAACACAAATCTATGGGGACATTTTTTTTTATGATGGGAGTGGCTACACATGTAACCTAAAGTGACTAATGGATAAAAAGGTGGTTGAAGAGGAAAGCTTCTTTATAACAATGTGGTTCAAAACTACTTGAACACAATTAGGGTGTGATTAAGATAGTTTTTATTTTGTACTCTAGAATAAATGGAGTTTGTTGTTGTGTGTTTATGTGTTGCAGGTTGGAGTAGCAATGGTTTCAATGTTGTTGGGCTTGAACCTTGTGGAAATCATGTGAGTTGTTATGTTAATGGTGTGGGGAATGTAATTCCTATTTGTTGGTTAGATTTTTGGCAATGTGGTTGGATTTTAGTGATTGGATGAAGCTTCAAATTAAAAGGGAAGGGTGTGAGGATGCGGAAGTATTTGAAAAGATCAACATGTTTCAAGAAGCCCTCTTCTCTCTAGATTGAAAATAGGTTTTTTTTTAGGGGAGGTTTGTTAATGAGTGGTTATTTAGACAAGGGTTTGGTTTGTTTCTACTAGGAAAAATGCCCACATATATGGGGTTGTTATAATGATTTTGGGATCTAACATTTTTTGCATATTCCAACATATTCCAAGGGCATTGCACAATGAGACCTACATCCAAATTTTATAAGATAGAATTAGGGGTAATGAAGATAGAAATAGGGGTTTGTGAACGATTTGATGGCAATGAAGGGTGTTGATGTTTGTTGTGATCTAGTTAGGATTTAGTTTCTTTGATGGACATAAAAAACCTGCTATTGTGGGATTTTCAAAGGATTTTTGGGAATTGGGTTGTAAGAAATTATGGGGTTAATTATGGGTCTTTGAAATTTAACTTATTTAATTCACCATGGGACGGGGTTTTGCAAATATGTTTTTTGAGTAAATTTTAAATGCATGGGTTGTGGGGTCCTATTGCGCAAGTTTCAATTGCTAGAAATATCAGATTTATTAGGCTCACTGAAAAAAGACCTTGGAGTGAATTTGATCCACCTAGGCTTGTAGATTTTTCTTACTTTTAAATAGGAATTGAAGAGTTGTGTGTATGCGTGTAAGGCAATAAAAAAGAAACAAAAACTTTCCAATCCATAATTGGTATGGTAGTGATTTAATTATATAAGTTTGTTGTTTCGTTTTCTTTTGGCTACACCAATCTTGTAGCCCTTGAAGTTGCAAAAGCAAAACAATGTGATGTTATTTCCAAAGAAATTGATTATTTGTTGACTTCCATTGCTAGTTATTTTTGGAAATCTTTGAAGCAAAAGGTTGCATTACAAACCTTACAAGAACAATTTAATAATTCTAAAAAGATGATGAAAACATATCACAAAATCAAATGGTTATTTAGGTGGCAAGTTGTTACCATTTTATGTGACATTCTAGAAAATGTCATAACCTATTATCAAGATGCACCTATTGAAAAAGATGATGGATTTGCTCCATAAATGCATAACAAATTTAGTTCATTTAAATTACTCTATTATTTCTACTTCATGCTATGTGTTATCATCACTTTCAAAAGTTTTTCAATTGAATTTTGTTGAGGTCAATAGTAGAAGATTAATCATTAGAACTAAGATTACTCAAATTTGCATGTTACTAATTGCAAAAAAACTAATTTGAACCAAGATTTGTTCAATGAGGAAACTAGTTATCACATTTTATTTGAATTTGGCCCTCCATGTGGATACTTGAAATTATTATCCTCTATTATTAAAGGTCATAAGTATCATGATGTACAAATGCTTAAAAATAGGTCAAGTGTAGATTTGGAAGCTTTATTAACTTTCAAAAGCAATATGTTGAAGTTATATGTGTAGCATTGGAATCTAGCTTTGAGGACAACAAGATCATTGCTAGTTTTAAAATTCTAAACCTTATTTACATGCCTTCTAAACATATGGGATTGGAAATTAGGGTTGTGCATAATTGAAAACTTTGTGTGCACATTAATATGGGGTGGAACACCAAATAGATGGTAAAATTTTCCTTTCACTTATAAACATTGCAATTGTGGAATATGAGTTATTTGTTTTCAAATTGCAAACAACTACTAAGTGGATGGATAAAAATATCAAAGATCTTTGGTCTGTGATAACTTGGAATTCATCATTTTAATGTAAGTATGTGAACTTGTTGGTATTTGCTGTAATTGCTTGAATTCACCATGTGAGCACTACAACCAACAAAAGGGTTGCACCAATTTTGATGGAGACTATATCTTTGTGGAGGAATTCCACCAAGTTCAAATATTTATTTTTTCACCTTGAAATTTATTTGATTAAACAAATAGATATGGAAATGTTCATTAATGATTTTGAATATGTTGTTGATGCTTGATTTGAATTTGACATGTGTCTTTATGTAGATAGGCAACCCTTCTAAAATGGAAGGACCAATTGGTCCTTACATTTAAAACGGGTTAAATCTTTAGTTCCCAATTGGTAGGGCGCATTGCTAGGTTCAACTCCTAGTGAAGATGTTTAAAATAAAATTTATCTTGTTTGAATTTAATCTTTTATTTAATTTACCACTATGTTTGTTAATTATTGTTGTTTTGATTTTTCTATGTTTGCAAACAAAAAAACAAAATGTAATATGCACATTTTCAAAGGTTGGAAAAATATTTAACATTTAACATATTCTATTTTCAAGTTAAAAATTTAGACATTATATTTTAAGACTCCAAAGTAGGTGTAACGAAAAAGTAAGGTTGTGCAACTTGCACATAACCCACAATTCTGCAGATACTAAACTATTCATTCATTTGATCACTGTTGATAATGCATGTAAACAAATGCAGAAATGTGTAGATGTTTCACAACATGTTTCAACAATAATTACATCAAGTTCAAAAACAAAGCTAGCCTAACTAGGGTCATAACAACAACATGAAAAGCAAGTGGATGGTTGGATCAAATTCTTCTAGATGTCACTTTGTGACTATCATGGTCTTTTCCACATTAAGAATCTATTTACTCCCATGACCAGTTCCTAACAATCCCACTAAATAATCCCCAAGCAAGTTCACAAGGAATTTTGTGTATTTTAGGTCTCCCAATCTCATTTCAACTCCCAAACATAAAACTACCTAGAGTTCCTAACCCTGAACAGGTAAGGTTTCTCAAACTTCCTTGGATTTCACTTTGCACTCCCAACACATCCCTTAATCTAGATTCTTGATGTCATTTGTCATAGACCAGCCCTTAAGTCCTTTAAAGTTTTTCATCACACCCATTAAATCCACAAGCATTTTCACATCTGCTTTATTACATAGTTCCTAAATGCCAACTTTAGTGCGTAGTGGAAGAGTATTGAAGTATTTGCAAAACTTCCACAAAGCCAACAATCAAAATGCCTACTGAAAAACACACACTCTCTTGTAGAAAAAAAAAACTATAGAAAAGGCTAAGTACTTAGCTTAAAAAACTTCTGCCCTTTTATCAACTCCAACACCTTCCCCTCATTAATTCACCAGCCATCTTTTTTGCCAATCTCCCACCATTGCCAAAGTTCACCAAGCACAAGAAAACACACCATTGTCATACATTAAACTTCCCATCTTAGCTCCACCACAACTTGATCCACACAACCCAACAACAAACACACAAAACAACTCCGAACCTCTCAAGACAAATGAAACAACTCCTAACCTTTCAAGACAAACAGAAACAACTCCTAACCTCTCAAGATGGGAAGAGGTCACCATCAATTGCCCCCTCTTTTGTTTTTTAAACATTGTGACGTATTGCTTCCTCTCATTATGTCATCATCAAACAAACAATTTCATCCAAACTCCCCTTCATCATACACAAGCTTATCATCTCTTGCACATAAGTTGTAACCCACTTTTGAATAAATTTTATCTGAAATGAACCAGATCAATTTAATTGAATAAGTTTTGAATTAAATACATGTTATTTCATTGGGAATTTGACTGATGAAAAAATGAAATTTCAAAAATTACTCCTCCAAATTACCTTTGATAGGCAACAACTGATAATGTGTACCCTCCTAACTGATGACTTTCCAAATTGTCAGTTCATTCCTGAATGATAGAAAACACAGTTCTTCTCGAATGCTGATGTAGTTAGAAGACTCTTATGCTCAACCTTGACATGTAGTTTCATAGCTCTTGTCCCATAGGTCTTATTACATGCACAAATCCCTTTCTTCCTCTTCATCTTCTTTTCAATCAATGCAAAAAGGACAATTTTGAGAAGACAAATGCAACACCTTAATTGTTGCACCATGTCACAATTAGGCTCATCACCATTGTTGACAACCAGGGAAAAAAAAGCCCAAGGACTAGAGCTGCAATAAAATGGCAGTCAAAAATTGATTGAGAATAGATTGAATAGCTTGTACTATTGATTGAGAATAAATTGAAAAAATGCAAGGGAACTCATATAAACCAACTTGCTCTTGGAGCTTGCTATTGTTGGAAAGTAATGTTGTTTGTGTGAGCTATTGTTGTTGGTTGCAACTTACATAGCAAAAAAAGAAATATGCTTAGAGATGAAATTTTATGTTTTTGGAGTGGTTATGGTCATTATGTTATGCTACAGTGATGTCATTGAACTGCCTTAGAGATAAATTATATTGGGTTTTGTCATGCATTAATAGCAATGAATCAACTCTATGTGTGCATGTGCTCCTTTATGTTAATGGTTTGACATCTACCAGGCAAACAATTGTGGGATTTTTGGTTGCTGTGGACATTCACATGGACATGATGACAAGGGTGTGGAAGAAAAATAAAATAAAATATTACAAGTACACTTATCGCCATTTGTGCTCTAGTTCGAAGCTTTGTGTTATTTCAAGATTGTAGCTTTTGTTATTGCATACTATGTTTTTATATTGTAAAATCACTTTTATTTAATTAAAATTTCTTTAATATTGTGTGATTATATATTTTGTGTGGTCTGACCAAGTTCTTTTTCTCACTTTTGTGGTGCAGCCACATTGGCAACCATATGCAAGATCTAGCCAAATTTGGCTATATGAAAAAAAATTATTTTTGTAATCCTACTATTGTTTGGTGACTCACAAGAACAAGTGCTCTAAGTATGGCAAAGCCACTCCAAAAAACCTTTCTTTTTGGTAATTTTTTTCAATTTTTTTATAAAAACAAAGCCTTCATAAGCTCCAAAAACAAATTGCATTTTGACAAAAAATTTCACCAAAAAAAAAGGATGGTTCCAACTTCATGACTTACAGATTCAATAATTATTCTATTTTCACATTTGCCAATCTGGAATTTGCAACAAATTAGGTGATGCTGTCTTAGAATTCCTCCACTTTCCACATTTTACCCTTGGAATTTCTCAAAAATTTCAACACCTCAACTTTTAATTAAATTATGTCAAATTTGTCCATAGCATAGGGCTATATATTGTGTAAGGTAAAGTTAGGCATGAATTTATGGTTCTTCACTGCCTCCAAATAAGAGAGCTTGGTTCCCAACTTCAGACTATTTAAGATTTTCACTGCTGTCAAACTTGACACTATAAATCATAATCAACTTCATTTGTGATGGAGGTGTTCATGAAGGGCAAAGCCTCACTGAGGTAGTGGAATTCCCAAAATAAGGGGGCATAAGACAAGGTAGTAGCTGAATCTAGCCCAACATTTTGGGAATGTTGCCCACCCTTGGGCTTTTCCTGTTGCTAAGAATGAGATGAGCATGTTAGTGAACTAAAAATATGTAAATCATGAGGCACAAGAGTGGGACGGATCTTACACCTACAAGTAGGCACAACATCCCTCTCACTCTTGAGGAATAAGCTATGTGTGCAAACACCATAAGTAATACGTCCTTCTCAGTTTGTAGAGTTATCTATCTTTGCAAGTTATAAAGAAGGACAATAATTTTCACCAACTTGTATCGTATGCTCAAGAGGAGCCAGCCATGGAGATCCAACAAAGAGAAATGGAGCTGTATAATTTTGCAAGATCAGGAATCATGGACAAAACTCATAGACAAGTTCTTGTCCCATATCTCATATTCAAAATGTCTGATGGTACTTCAATTGCCCCTGGCATCAGGATGATGTCTAGAGCTCCATACTTTTGTGACAAGTGCATTGACAAAACAATTGAGAGAAGAAGACAACCAAGTCCCCCCCCTGCCATCTTCACACCCACATCAAACTTTTTGGCCAGTACTTGTAGCATAAACATATCATCTGATTTGCTGTTGCTTGTCAGAGACCAAATTTGTCAAATTATGGTACAAAATTACATGTAGCTGATATAAACCCAGGTTGGGCAGTTATCAAAAATGGTGCACAGATAACCGGAGGTTCTCAAAAAGCAAAACAATCACTTCTCATACATAGCCATGATTCTTGAAAATCTGAGAATCAATTCTTATATATATGTGTGTGTGTGTGCTCAGTTCTCCAAAAAAATTAAAAATCTGAAGAATCGGTTGAATAACTTCTATAAAACTGCCAATTCTTTCATGTTTAGCTTATTTGGTGAAAACCATTGGTTCTTTGAGAGTGTTAGGGGAAAACCCAAAACATGAGGTGATTAAGAAAATTGAATAACTGCCCAACACTGGTACAAACTTGAAACAGACAAACAAGACTATCTGGATGCTGCATGCAAGAGTGTTGACAAGGTGTTGACAAAAAGAAGACCCTCCACAAATTTACAGGCTGACAGCTTTGTTAGCAAGTTCAGATATTTCAACCCTTTGCCAGCAATTTCTGTGTTTTTAGGGTTTAGGGTTGAAGCCTCAATCTTGATCTGTTCAGTAACCTTTTGGATCAACAGAGTAGCCACATCTCCCCCAACCCCCAACCCCTCAAAAAGTTTCCAACATGAAGAACACAATTCACAATTAGTTGCTTCAGGATTTCCTTAACAAAATTTGGACAGTTGGTTTTTTGCAAACCAAGCTTGACTTGCTTGACTTGATAAGGCAAGCCAATCTGAACACATGAGTGAGCAAAAATGGTAATGCCCTATGACTGGAGCCAAGGGCCGATTATTTCAGGAACACCCCAGCCCGACACAATTAGCCAGCACAAAACTTCACTCAAGTTTTTTACTTTTTCTATAAATAAAAAATTACCATGATACCCGATGGGTAACCGTCTGTTTTATTTCTTTTCTCTTTTGATTTTTAATTCTATCAAGTGTCTGTACTCAACTAGCCTAGGTCCTCCTAAGTCCTAACAATAGCATGAGCCATGAATTTGCATCAATCATTGCATTGCTAAGAATTATGTGGGGAAGTGTGTTGTAAATGCCCATCAAGGTTTGTATGCTCCTCTCCCCTATCCATGAAATATGAGAAAGAAAAGGGTCTAAAAACAAAGCCAAATCTCTCTTTTTTTTATCACTTAAAAATTCATGTGAACTCTAGAAAACAAACCCATTTTTTAAAATTGGTGTTTGAGTAAATCAAGTCATACTTACTCAAACCCAATCTTGAGTCAAGATCAAAATCATTTGAGTTATCAAATTTTTTTTTGGATCTCTACATTTTTCAAATATTTTAAAAATGATTTCTCCATTTGTAGGATTTTAATCTGAGACAATATAGTTGGGAGTCCTACAAGTTTAGTGTAAATTTTTATAATAATTTAGTTTTTTCTCTTGTAACTCAGCAAATTTCTCCAAGTTTTGCTAAGCCACACTCACTAGTAGTGTTTGTTTCTCTCAATTTTGTGACATGTACTCCGAGTGACACTAGTCCATAAGATTATTTAACCAAATTTGGCTATCAAAGTATGGAAGTAAAAAAACTTATGCATCCTTCCATATTGTTGGCTACCTATTGAAAACTGATGTAAAAATTGGCATTTAAAAATCTAAATTCCTATTTTGAATTTTAGTGATCAGAAACCCTAAAAAAAATCCTCTTTTTTTCATTTTCAAGAAAAAATTCACTATTTGAAAAAAAAATCCACCAAAAAAATTAATCATGGCTCACTAATTGCCACATCCACTTAACATTCACTAGTGAGTAGCCCATCATAGCATGACAACTATGAAAACCGAAAACCACACTTTTTTATGAGAAGTGGCAATTAACCCGTAATTGACATTTGGCCAAAATAGTCCCCAATAGCACAAGGGAGTTGCAACCACATAACTAACTACCAATGTAAAATGTCAAAATTTTTAAAATCTCACTCAATAGAGATGCAAGGGATTTCAAGTTGAATCCTTTGGTTTAAAACGTTTTTTTATGATTATTAAAAAAAATTGGTTAAAGAATGAAAAATTCCCATTGTTGTTGAAAGTGCAAGTCTGCTAGTTATGGGCAGCCTTCAAAATTTTCATATTTTTGGAGAGTTTGATATAGCTACCAATTTTCATTAATGATAAAAGAAACTCCATGTAAAGCAAAAGGACAAATGGGATGGTAACTTGAACTGGGCATGAGAGCAAACTTTTTGTCCACATATGACTTGAAGTGATTCTTTCTGGATATCATCACAGACATTGATGATTAGCTGGTAAACTACTCATGAGGCCTTTCTGGAGACCTTAATAAAAAAAAAACTTGTGCAGTTTAATAGAGTTTAAAAGTTATGTCATCCTGTCTTTGGACCCTAGTTTGACCCTCTAATCCCTGTTTCCTCCCCTACTTCAAGTGTATGGTGTTGTATGCATAGAAGTGACTGAAATTGTAGTTAGTACATTACCCAACAACTCTTATTATTATTAATGAAAACCCATGATGGTTTTTGTACTAAAGTAGTCAGGAGAAACAATAGTTACTTACTTGTCAGGGGGAAGCAGCAAATTTGGACAGTGTTGTAAGTAGGTGTATTACTCTGCTGACTTCAGTGATGAATATAAAACGAATCCTAATTCATAGCCCTCCAGTGTGCTGAGGCCATAGTGATTTCTTCATCACTTCCACACATTGCAACTATTGTATCTCTCTTGTTAGCCGATTTGCCGCCCTTGGGAGGCATTCTTCATCACTTCCACACATTGCAACTATTGTATCTCTCTTGTTAGCCGATTTGCCGCCCTTGGGAGGCATATCCTTTATCTCGTCCACACATTGCAACTAGTGTATCTCTGTCAATAGCCAATTTGTGGCAGATGATGTCTTTTTGGATTTATGGTCTTCTATTTTCTTAGTGTACTAGTGGTGTCCTGATTATTATGTGCTTTCATGACTTGTGTTTTCGAGCTTCTATTTGCCTTGTACTTGTTGTGGAAGGGTTCCCCATCCATGCCTTTTTGTTATACAGGGTTTTTCTTCTTAATCCTAATTTCATGCTCCCATAGAGACTAGAAGGTATCCGTGTTTTACACTATTAAGGGCCAATTTAAAATAAGAGTCCAGGGTCCAATGAAATAGAGCAATCCTATCAGCTGCTGAGAGCCATAAGATGAGGGTCCCAAACCAAAAACTGGCAAATTGAGGCTAAACTTACATGGCACCATTTTGGAGGGAAAGTCAATTAGTTTGGAACAGGAAAAAAAAGAGCTCCAAGGAGAGCTCATAATTAGAATGGTTCCAGTTCTGAATGTCAGAGCCCATTTTGGTCTGGTTTCCAGTAACCTGGACTGGAACCAGGGGTTAACTTCCCATTAACCCCCTAGTTCCAGTCTTCTTCTTCTTTTCAGAAATCTCAATTCTGGTTCTACACTTAATGGAACTTGGAATTTGGTTCTGGGTCCGGTTCTTCAAACATATAAATTCCAATTTCTGTTCTGGAACCGATTCCAAAAAATCAGACCTGGTTTTGGTTTGGTTCTTACTAACTGGAGTCGAAACCATATGCAGCAATTCTAACCCTCCAAACTCGTTATCTGCCCCACAACAATTTTTTTCCCTTTGAAACACAAAACACCTCCCCAGTCCCTACATGGAAAGTTGTGTTCTTTGAGGTCCGGATGAAATCAGTACATGGGGAAAAGAAAACAAGGGACCAAACTAATTTTCTCATCTAAATTTGTCCTCAGCAGAGTTTCACCCCCAGATTTGGATTTCCCTTATCTGCACCTTACCTTGATTTCTGCTCATATTCTTTCATTAAATCAAAGCCTTGTCAGAACAAGATCCTGCAATTCTTCTGCATTGAAATTTGATACCCAGTTTCCTGAAACAGTACCCAATTTTTCACTTTAAAAAATACTCTCAAATTCGGGATAAAACAGGGTATTTATTATAGGGCCCAAACTAGGGTCCAAAGACAGGGTGACATTATGGATAACTCTAGTGACTCCAGAACTTCTAGATAAAAAAGTGTTGTGTCTGTTACATGGCAGACTAGTTAAACATTAAGGTCTGAGGTTGGCAGAATTTGTCATTTTCTCGACAACATTATAATATATAATCTTCCAGTTATGGTCAGACACTTGTAATATATGGTGACAAAAATTGTCTATAAAACATGAATTTATTTTGATGGTTAAACTATCAGAACTGCCACCCCAGACCTTAATGTCACAGAAATGGCCTTGCCCTTGTAATCGGCACATTTGGCACATTACCCAACATAACGGGCAAGAGCTCGACCATTCCGTAGTCGTGCTTCAATCGCCTAGATGGATATCCACTTGGCAACAAACATCATTTGGAAGCCCCCAGTAGCGAGAGCACATGCTTGCCAGTGGGAATAGGGATTATCAAAGGACACCATGTGCAACTGCAGTTACCCCCACTACACACACACATGAGAAAGCTCTAGTGAGAGAGAACATGATTCTTCACTAGAGCTAATAGGCCTAGTCCTCAACCTTTTACATAAGGTAGGCCCCAGCTTCAATACCCATGGTTTTTCCACTAGGTTGGTTTAGGGTTTCATTTGGAGTGAAGCTAATTTGGAATCATGGAGTTTTTTTTTTCTTTTCAAGGCAAAGAACCAACTACTACTACCTAGTTATGTTGACCCATTATGTTAGTTGGATAGATCTTCATTAGGTTAAACTATTGAGTACATTTGTTTGTTTAGAGTAGGCTAAGTTGGAGTCTCAAAAAATTTAAACAATTATGTCTCTCCTTTGTGATAGTTATTAGATAGTTCTTCAGCATATAACTTCTTCGGTAGGTTGGTTATTGGGCCATGCCTTTAGGCAAGGATTATGCATTCACTTTGGTCTATAACAGCTTAATATTTTTACCTTATGCACAAAATAGGTGACCGTAAGCTCACATGTATATAAAATACTTCGTAACTTAGAACTAGTTTACAAGAGAAGGCTACTTTGGAGTTAAAGCTTTTAGAAGATCAAGGTTTTTGAAATTTTTCGAAATAATTTTTTTTTTTTTGATGCCAAGGTTTTGGAAAATATTATGAGAATCATAAGCCAATAGGTTTCATGAAAGAACTAGCAAAGAACCAATGGTTAAAGGTAGTTTTGATTGAGTTTTCAATTTTTGTAAAGAATTGGATGAATGGGTCAAATTTGGTTCTTTGAAATTTTTAGGACCACAAGTCCTAAGGGTCCATAAACTCAATAGTTACCTGCAAATCTTGCTAAATGAGAAAAAGAAAACCACACTATATTTGTCCACACACTAGCCATTCTTCATGGTGCCGGTGGGTGCTAGTTCATTGTGGGTGAAGGTGGTAGTCTGAGTGAATAGGGGCAAGGACATTTGAGGCCCCTCACATGTAGGTCCCTTACCCACCAAAATAATTTTAGGTATTTTGAAAAAAATAAATGTGTTAATTGACCATAAAGCATTCGAAATTTTTTTTGTAATGTACTTGGAAGGCACCTTACAACTATGAATATTTCACCTAGAACAAGAGAGGGTTCTCACATTATTTTTTAAAAGTGATCTTACATTTACTTGAATGCAAAATTGATTTCATTCTTAAGGAATAAGTGTAAGAACCACATTTTTCCTATGCCCGAGCATTATCTATGCATGTTTAAGTTCACAATAATAAAAATTTCTTTAAATTGATGCCTTGTTACATCCCTTGTTCATGCCTTTTTTTGAATTTTCATGCCTTATTTTGTGTTGTCCTCAAAGCTTCAAAAATAGAAAACCAAATTCAAAAACTCATGGTGGGATACCCAAAAGGGGTACTAATGACATTTTTTTGGGGGCAATGTGAACTACCCAATAATAATGTATGTTACACAAGCATAAATTAGGGAAAGGATGAACTTCCAAGTGATCTTCTCACTACTGTTTCACATTTTGAAGAGCTCCTTTGGCTCATTGCTTCACACTTTGAGGCTTTCTTAACTCATTACATATTTCATGAAAAAAAAGTAGACAATCATATTTGGAGATGAAGGGAAGAAGATTCATTGGTGCAATCACCATTGAAATATGGGGTCATTAAAGACTTATTTTAAAATTCACATATATGCATTTAGCACATGGTGGGCTTGCATCCTACTGTCTTCAATCTCCACCTTCAAATGTCTTTAATTGCACATAGACAAAAGATCAAATCAAAACTTATAGATCAAGAATAATAATCAAAGTTACAAAACTTCTTCCAAAATGCATGTCAAGATAGACATTATGCAAAACAATTGTGCAACATTCTTTGAAGATGAAAGTAGGCTTGAAATTATTTTACCTTTTTTTTCTAGTTTTGATCGTTTTGAAGAACTTTGAAGGGGATTTGTCTTGATTTGTGCAAAAGCTTCTCAAGATGGTGTGTTGCCATGAAATAAACAAAAATGAAGAGAAAAAGTTTGTAACACAAAAAATCTTTGTTCTTGTTATTCATGACATTCATCTTTTGCTCATGAGTAGAGCAACTTAGCACAAGATTGGTCCAATTTCATGACATATTGAAGGCCTTTATAGCTTTTGGTCGAGTCTTTGCAAAATTGTTTTTGTTTTGGGCAAACACAAGGTTTTGGCCCAACGTTTGAATGACTTTACGACAAACTCAAATGTTTGGTTCATGTTTTGTGAACAAAAAAACCAATGGATGGGGGCACTACCATGGTGGCAAGGCTAGACTTGGCTATCACCTTGTCCTAGGCCCCTTGTTTTGCAAATGACCCCACCTCGGGGCTAAACTAGCACACAAGACACTCTACCAATCTAGTGAGTGTGTTACCCTTTGTGAATGTAAACTAGTGGATCTCCATGCACATTTAAACAAAAAAATAAACATGTGCAAAATAAAAGGGGTTGTTTGTAATTTTTTTTGTAAAAATATTCGTGCTAAAATTCAACAAAACATATCACTCATAAAAACCACCATACAAAAGCAAATGCTATGAATTACAATTCACACAACAAAATGGTGAATTTTTCATTAACATGTTGAATAGATTTCACATAACTTCAAACATTATTGAAGACAATCTTATCAATAATTGTTTACATGCTTGTAGTAATGTTAAGTCAATTGCATGCTTACTTTTATATCCAACAATGTCCATTGGATGTATTTGATTCTATTATATTATATATATATATATATAGAAAGAATTG